>Ga0172375_10000021_pt1 | contig 221448 bp, 245 predicted proteins | sample LakKiv1m_FD_114537 | JGI IMG/M metagenome (GOLD analysis project Ga0172375, IMG submission 114537) | Freshwater microbial communities from Kabuno Bay, South-Kivu, Congo - kab_092012_11.1m | ecosystem: Environmental > Aquatic > Freshwater > Lake | place: Democratic Republic of the Congo... | reverse complement strand
TAACTTTAGATAAAACTTCGTTTTTAACTTCCGGTGCTATTTTTGATTTCAAATCTTTTCACCTCCTTAATAAGCCTCTGAATTATACAGAAACTATGTGTAGTTTAAGGGGTACCGGTCAACTATATATTTGCTGGTTTGGGGACATCTACTGGGGATGCGGAAGTTTGGAGATATGATGGAAATTCCTGGCAGAAAGTTGGTGGTGAAGGCTCCGGACTTCTCTCTCCAAGTTGGGGAAACGGTTATGAGCATGTTCCTGCCATGTATCTAGATGGAGCAACTCTCTACGTTGGTCTTGGTCTTTCGGGTGGTGATTCTGAAGTTTGGAAGTGTGTCGATTCAGAGTGTAGTGTGAATGATCATTGGACAAAACTGGGTGGAGATGGAAATGAAACAGGTACTCAGAGTTGGAATACTACAAAAGAAAGAGTTTGGTCTATTGAAATGATTGGTACCAAGCTTTTTGTTGGTTTGGGTGACGCTGCTGGAGATGCTGAAGTTTGGATGTGCAACACCTCTGGAACGTGCAGCCCGACTGAAGGCTGGAAAAAAATTGGAGGAGATGGGACAGGTTCTTCTTGGAATACAAACTATGACAGAGTTTATGCTCTAACAAAATATAGTACAAAAATTATTGCTGGGTTAGGTCTAACTGCAGGAGAAGCCGAGGTTTGGATGTGTGATACGGGGGTTGCAAATAACGACTGTACAGACACATCCTCGTGGCAGGTTTTGGCAAATGGTGATTCTTCCGGGTCGGGTGGACAAAGCTGGGGAAATGCATATGAGTATACTCTTGCTTTATCAGTAATAGATGGAGACACTAATGATTATTTATATGTTGCTGTATCAGGATCTGGTAACGGTGAAGCCGAAATTTGGATGTGTGATCTTGCTTCAACCTGTACCACAACTGCGGGCTGGCAAGAGGTGGGTGGAGACACCATAGGATTTTCCTGGACCGGAAATTATGATGAAGTAAGAAGTTTCTATTTAACTGGAACAACCCTTCTTGCAGGAATTACGGGGAATACACAACCGGGAGAACTTTGGAGTGGTGACTGTTCTTCCGGAACTTGCAGTTGGACCCAGCTTGGAGGAAATTATATAAATGGTTCCTGGGGTTATACAGGTCTCGACAGAGTAATTTCCTCAGCTACCAATGGTAACTACCTATATTTTGGTACTGGATCTGGAGCTGGGGATGCGACTGTGTGGCAGTATAATGGGAGCATTTGGAGTTTAATTGGGGGTCAAAATATTAATAATGGGTGGGGTGGAACTTTTGATAAGTACGAAACCGTAGATTCATTAGTGTCATACAAAGGGAGTTTATATGCTGGCCTTGGGACCTCAAACGATGACGGAACGGTTTGGAAATGGAATGGTTCAGCTTGGACACAGATCGGAGGGGTGGGATCCGATGGTTGGGTAGATGCTGACAACGTAAACAGGGTTTACAGCATGGCTTCGGATGATACTTACCTGTATGCCGGACTTGGTTCGGGCACAGATGAAGGAGATGTTTGGAGATATAATGGCTCGTCTTGGGAGCAGATTGCTGGCCTTGCCTCGCCGGCACTTACAAACGGATCATGGCAGAACGCAGACAATATTGATGGAGTAACATCAATGGTTTCGGATGGAAATTACTTATATGCAGGAATTGGAACCAGCACCGATGATGGTGAAGTTTGGAAATATGATAAGATTGCAGGAACATGGCTTCAGATTGCTGGAGCAGGCGCAAACGCTTCTTACCTTTCTTGGGGGGCAAATGATGATATTGAATCAGTCTATTCTCTAGCCGAATATGACGGTGAGATATATGCTGGGCTTGGAAATTCCACTGCTGATGCAGAAGTGTGGAAGTGGAATGGATCAATCTGGACGCAGGTTGCTGGTTTTGGCTCATCAACTCAGGCTTGGGATGGAGGAAGCTATGAAGCCGTTTACTCACTAGCGGTGTTTAATGGTAATCTATTTGCGACTTTGGGCAATACTTCAGGATCAACCGATGGTGAGGTGTGGAAATACAACGGAGTAACTTGGGCACAGGTTGGCGGGGACGGTATAGTTACCGGTTCTTGGACTTCAAGTGATTTGCGAGAATCTGCCTATGGATTAGCAGAGTACAAGGGAAAACTCTATGCAGGTCTTGGAAACTCAAACAACGCAGACGCAGAAGTTTGGGTATATGGGAACGACTCGATGGTGCAATCTGCAACAAATTCATTTACTGCCGATACTTGGTATCATGTTGCTGCTACTTATGATGGATCAACTATGGCTGTTTATGTTAACGGGGTTAGTGATGGAACAGCCAGTGCTCAAATCACACCAAACGATTCTGCAGGTTTATTGGCGGTTGGAAAGGCCAGAGGCTCTCCCGCAACTGCTAGATCACCAGGATACTTTGCAGGAAGGCTAGATGAAGTAAGGATAAGTTCTACAAAAAGAAATTCCTTTAATACAACGACCTATTCTGCCTCCACACAAACAATTAGGCCCAACGCATCGGTTTTGACATCTGATGTATCCCAATTTTCAGAATTTGACGATGATTTAGCAAGTGCGGATGGAGGAAGTATTGCCTACAGACTCTCAAATGATGGAGGATCAACCTGGTATTGGTGGAGTTCTTTCTGGATTGAGTCATCGTCAACCAATCAAGCAAATGACGAGTCGACGGTTGATGCACACATTGACTCGTTCCCAGTAGGAAGTGGAGGGATAATGTGGCAGGCTGTTTTGTCCGGAAACGGAGAACAAAAACCAACAATTCCTTCTGTGAGGATTGATGCATATTCTGATACTGAAAATCCGAATCCTCCAAGCGAGCTTACTGCAAAGAGCACTGATAACGAGGAAACATGGACGGATATTGCTTCCGGAGATTGGAACACATATTCTTCTCCTTATTTTTCCTGGACACCACCTTCTGATAATGGGAATGGAGACAACCCTGTTGCGGGTATTGCTGGATATTATGTATATTTTGGGGTTGATCCTGACGGTGAGCCAGAACAAGCAAACTATCAAACCGGCAATACTTATACTGCCTCTGGCCTCTCAAGTGGAAATCCTTACTACTTAAGAATTAAATCTAAGGATAAAGCAGGTAATATTTCATCTGCCTGGGATGCATTTACTTACAACTACGACACGGTTGGACCAACAACTCCAGCAACAGTTAGTGTAAGCCCTTCAGGTTATGCAACAACTAATTCTTTTACTTTCTCCTGGACGGCATCAACAGATACAGGGTCTGACATTCAAGGATATCAATATAAAACTGATGCTGATGAAGGAGATTTATCTGATTGGTCCGATATTGTTAGCGAAAGGTCGATAACAATTGCAGATGCAGCCCACGATACGGGGGAGAATGCTTTTTATGTAAGGTCAGTTGATAATGCAAATAACACAAGCTCTTCCGCTTCTGTACTTTATTATTTTGGAGGCTCTGGACCATCTGTTCCAACACTACTTGGTGTTACTCCACAAACAAGAGAAATAAATGACTTTACATTTACCTGGAGCGAGCCGGATACCTATTCCGGGGAAGCTGGTAGTTTGACATATTGCTATACTGTAAATACCACTCCGAATGAGAATACATGTACTTACACCTTACCAGGTGTTAAAACCGTTTCGGGGGCACTGGCAACGCAAGTTGGTTTAAATACTTTCTATGTAGTTGCCAAAAATGATGATGATTATGGTGGGGGTATAAATTATGGAAGTTATGCTTCGGTGACTTTTACTGCAGATACTTCAGCTCCGGGAATTCCTCTTAACTCTGACGTTTCTGATATTTCGGTTAAGTCAAGCTCTACCTGGAGATTGACTGTTTCTTGGAATGAGCCGTCTGATTCGGGATCGGGAGTATCAAGCTATAAAATATATAGATCAACGGATGGAGATAGCTATTCTGAGGTAGCGTCTACAACAGGAACAGCATATGTCGATACAGGTTTATCTCAGGTAGATTATTATTATAAAGTAAAAGCATGCGATAGTGTGAATAACTGTGGGGCTTATTCCTCGGCGGTAACAGGGCTTCCTACAGGGAAATATACATCGGCTGCAACTCTTACATCCGACCCTGCGGTTTCTGGTATAACAACAAAAACTGCGACGATTGATTGGTCAACGGATAGAACTTCGGATTCTAGACTTCAGTTTGGAGAATCTTCAGGAAGCTATTTTGAAAGTGAGCCAAGTAACTCCACACAGGTAACTAGTCATGTCATTGAACTTGAAAATTTGTCTCCCGGAACAACTTACTACTATCGTGCAAGGTGGACAGACGAGGATGGAAATATTGGAACAAGCGAGGAGGCAACCTTTTCTACAGATGCGGCGCCGACTGTTAAGGATGTTACGGCAAAATCAATCGGACTAACATCGGTAACTTTGCAATATACGACAACGGGATCATCGAGTGTAAAAATTTATTATGGAAAAACTTCTGCGTTTGGTGGGGTGGTTGAGGTTGCAACTTCAACAGCAGAGACGACATACACAACAACTTTGGATGATTTGGAGGATGGAACAAAGTATTATTATAAAGTTAACACTTTCGATACTCAGGATGCAGAATACGAAGGAACCATATTAAGCTTTACGACACTTCCTGCGCCAAAATTATGTCAGTTAGGGTTCAGGAAGTCAGGGGAACAGCGCAGCCTACAATCCTTGTTACTTGGAGTACCAATACGGAAGTTTCAAGTATCGTAACTTACTATCCTGAAGGCGCTGTGGGAGAAGCAAAAGATGAAGTAAATGTTGCCCTTACAAAAGGTTCTCACAAGATGATTGTAAGAGGGCTTGCTCCTCAGACAAATTATATTTTGATTGTTAAAGGGCGTGATAAGTTGGGTAATGAAGCTCTAAGTGAGCAGCAAAAGGTTACGACTCAGACGGATACAAGACCGCCGGTTATTGGTGACCTTAAGGTTGAGGGAAGCATAGTCAATTCTAAAGATTCTGATGCGACTTTAGCCCAGATTGTAGTTTCCTGGAATACGGACGAGCCGTCAACTTCTCAGGTTGAATTTGGTGAGGGAACGGGATCCAGTTATTCCCAAAAAACTCAACAGGATAGTAATATGACTTCAAATCATTTAGTTGTTATTACAAATCTTACTCCTTCAAAGGTTTATCATTTAAGAGCAGTATCGGTTGATGTTGCATCAAACGAAGGAAAAAGTATAGATTCTGTAACAATTACTCCAAAAGCAACGGACAATGCCTTAAACCTTGTAATTACTAATTTATCTGAAGTGTTTGGATTCTTGAAAGGAGTTGGAAGATAATTAAGTTATGGAAATTGAATTAATAGACATTCTTCTTAAGATTTGTTTTCTCTCTCTGGTGGTATTTGGAGTTTTAATGTTTGTGATGGTAGTTTTTTTTGGAATATCAGCAAAAGATGCTCTAACAAGCGGAAAAAATATGGTTGGAATTCTTATTATTTCGTTGGGGTTGCCTTTAGCAATTTGGGCTGTCAATAGCAATTTGGATCATATAGTTAGAGCTTCGGGATCGGCCAGAATAGCAAATTTGGAAGTTTTACCAGTCGATGCAAAGTCGCAGGATAAATTAGTCAGTTTTGATACTGAAGGGAGTGTCCTTTGTTTTTTGGAGTACAAACTTAGCACCAATGAGTATGTTCCGATTCTTCCGACAAGCGACCTGGTTGAGTCTGCAAAACACACCTTTATTGTAGATTCAAAGTCTTTTCCGGATGTAAAGCGGCTTTATGTAAACATAAAAGGGAAAAGAAGCCCCCTTAAATCAGAAATATAGCAACATGGCAAACGTCGTAATAAAAACAGAAAAATTAAACAAAATTTTTAAAGTTGGGGAACAGGATGTTCATATTTTAAAAGACGTAACCATTAGTATTGAAGAAAAGGATTTTTGTGTCATTGTAGGTCCTTCGGGGTGCGGAAAGTCTACCTTTCTACACACCATACTTGGTTTGGAGGCGCCGACTTCTGGGGAAGTATCCTTTTTGGGTTTTAACTTTTATGATGGCAAAAGCGACGATGAAATTACAGACTTTCGTAAAAAAAACATTGGAATGGTTTACCAGCAGCCAAACTGGGTAAAATCCTTGACAGTAATTGAAAACGTAGCTTTTCCTCTTCTTCTTTTAGGTATGGAAAAGGATAAAGCTGTAGAAAAAGGTACTTCATATTTAAAGCTCATGGGGATGGAAGATTGGGCATCATATATTCCAACAGAGCTTTCGAGCGGACAACAACAAAAAATTGCACTCTCAAGAGCCTTAGCAGTGGAACCCAAAGTAATTATTGCAGATGAGCCAACTGGAAACCTTGATTATCAGTCGGGCCAAGAGTTGATGGAGCTTTTAGGGGATCTGAATTCTAAGGGAATTACTATTCTCATGGTTACTCACGATCTTGACTACTTAAAACATGCAAAGACTGCAATTAAGATGTTTGATGGAACCATTGAAGGAATATATAAAGACAAAAAACAATTTGCAAAGATTTCAGAGTCAAGAACAAAAAGGGCAAACGGAAATTTTAGTCTTGAAGAAAAAAATAAAAAAACGAAGATAAGTACTAAAACCAAGGAAAATGAAAAAAATAATTGAAAAAATAAAGAAGAAGTTAGATAACCTTATTACTAGAACTAAAGATATTAGGTGGCAAGACATAAAAACATCCATCAAAAACTTCTACAAACAATTTATTAAGATTAGTTCATTTGTTCTTCTTCTAAACCTATATATGTTTCATAAGATGATTATGAAATTTGAAAATACTAAATTAATGAAGTTAAGTATTATGGCTAAATTAGGGAAGTTGATGAACAAATTGAATAATTTAGTTAATCTTTTAATGAGTCGTCTTGATCGTAAAAATACTGAAACGATAAAAAGATCTCAGCTTATTGAAATTTCAATTCGTAACATGAGGGCAAAAAAAACAAGAACTCTTGTGACCATTGGCGGAATGACAATAGGGATTGCGATTATAGTTTTTTTGGTTTCAGTAGGATACGGTCTTGAGAAGATGGTCGTTTCAAGAGTTGCAAGACTCGACGAAATGATGCAGACAGACGTTTCTTCACAAGCTAATGCTCTTGTAAAGATAAACGACAAAACTCTTTCTGATTTTTCTCAAATTGCAAAAGTTGACAAAGTTCTGCCTTTAATTGCGGTAGTTGGTAGAGTTAATTACCAGAACTCCGTTTCAGATATGCCGGTTTACGGAGTAACCGGCGACTACCTCCTTCGCTCCGCGGTAAAACCGACAAAGGGAAAAATTTTTACAAGTAACGATCTAAGCACTAGAGTCGGCCAAGTGTTGCCTAAAGTTGCGGGAGCAACAACTGAGGCGCAAAACATTGTCTATGGACAGAATGCTGGCGAAGTTGAGTTTACCCTAAACCCCGGGGCTTGGGTTGCTGTTTACGAGGAGCCCAAGAAAAGCTCTAAACTTTTAGGTTTTACCAAAAGATTTGAAGGAAAAAGCATGGGGAGTGAAGTATGGGGAGGTAAATACACAAGCAACTATCCTGATCAGGATTATGATCGCTGGATCACTTCACAATTTTACCTTTGGAACAAGCTAAACTGCAAGGTTGTGTCTTGTAGGGTGAGCGAGTATGAATCTCAGGTAGACCCTTCCGGTTTTCAGATTTTTAATCAGGGGTATGTTAGGGAAGAAAATGCTGTTATTACTGCTAGAATAAGTTACCCCAAGGTTTTGGGACTTGAAACAGAATCAACAGATAGCGCTACTTTAATAGCGGAAGAGAATTCGATAGCAACTACCTCAGCCGAGCTTACAGACCTTGAGATTTTAGATATCGCTTCTGAGGCGGGAATTTTAAAAGAGCAGGAGGTAAATCATGTTGATGTGTCTGATAAAGCGAAAAAGCAAGCTGTTGTAAACAGAGCTGTTTTAAATATCCTTAACTTAAACGAAGATGAAGCCGTTGGAAAGACTTTTTCCGTTAGCTTTATAGTCACCGGAGATCTTTTAGAGGACTCTAATCAGAAGATTGAATCAAATCCTAGTGATTATACAATAGTTGCAGTAACTCCTGATGATACGACTCCGTTTTTCTATATTCCCTTTATAGATCTAAGATCGTTAGGAGTAACCAATTACTCGCAGGCAAAAGTGATAGTAAACGATAAAGGGGATTTGGAAAAGGTGAGAACCCAAATTGAGGCAATGGGCTACACAACTAATTCTGTTGTAGACACGGTAAACCAGATAACTTCGCTTTTTGCGACAGTAAGGAGGGTGCTTGCTATAGTTGGGTTTGTGGCCCTTATTGTCGCCGGACTTGGGATGTTTAATACACTAACAGTTTCGCTTCTTGAGAGAACTCGCGAGGTTGGTCTAATGAAAGCAATGGGAATGAAATCTGAGGAGGTCAAAGAGCTATTTTTAACAGAATCCATGATAATGGGTTTCTTTGGTGGAATAATTGGAATTTTTGTAGGATTTCTGGTTGGAAAGATTGTAAGTCTGATTATTTCAGCTCTGGCAATCTTTAAGGGTGTTGGCTTTGTCGATATAGCATTTATTCCATTTGGATTTTTTGTAATAGTTGTAGTCATCTCTTTGGCTGTGGGAGTAGTTACAGGTATGTATCCTGCAAAGCGAGCCTCAAAAATCTCCGCACTTAACGCTTTAAGGTATGAGTAGTTTTGTTTTTTGTAATAACTAAGTTGATAAAAAGCGAAGCGTGATTTTTTTGAAGACTATTTATCCCAGTAGAGTTTTGACTAAGAAGTATTTGAAAGAGTAATAACATGAAGCAAGATAACTTTATATTAGATAAATATGAACAGACCATTGAAACGGCTATTGAAAATGGCGAGTTTGTTAGTGCTGGTGATTTAGGAGCGAGGAAGAAATATTTTAAGGAAGCAACCAAGCTTTATAAAGACCTGCAGAAGACAAAAAGCATAACTTTGATGGTGAATAAGGAGGATTTGATTAGAGTTAAAGCTAGAGCTAAGAATAATAGGATACCGTATCAAAGATTAATTGGAGCTTTGATTCATAAATATGCCACTGGTGAGACTAATGTCTCGATTTAATTTTGTTGTGTGATATAATTTTCTGATGTCAAGAGGCCTACTTACTCTTCCTAAAAACACTAAAATTCCAGACCACATTGCAATGATTCTTGATGGTAATCGTCGTTGGGCAAGAGCCCGCGGTCTTGCACCTTGGGAAGGACACAAGGGAGGATATAAAGCCCTTAGGGAGGTTGCAAAAGCAGCACGTGACTTAGGAGTTCATACATTTACCATCTGGGCCTTTTCTACTGAAAATTGGGATAGACCCAAAGAGGAAATTGATCAGATATTTAAGCTTTTGGAATCTGGTTTGAAGGAATTTTCAAAGGAGGCACACAAGGAGAAGATTAGGTTGGTTCACTTAGGTAGAAAGGATAGATTTCCCGAGTACTTGGTAGATGCAATTTGCAAAGTCGAAACCGAAACTAAGGACTATGATATATTTATTCTAAACCTGGCGCTTGACTACGGGGGACGTGATGAAATTTTAAGGGCGGTAAGAAGCATTGTCAAAGATAAAATCAAAGCTCAAGATATTAATGAGGAAATATTCTCAAGCTACCTTGACACCCATGGTCAACCATATCCGAACCCCGATCTTTTTATTAGAACCTCTGGAGAGCAAAGAACAAGTGGGCTACTTCCCTGGCAAATGACTTATACGGAGTTTTATTGGGAAGATTGTCACTTACCCGATTTTACTCCTAAACATTTGGTAAATGCCATTCTGGACTATTCAAGAAGAAGAAGACGCTTTGGTGGAAATGACGCGATGGAACATTTAACTTTTAAGCCGGAAGTTACTGCAAAACTTGAACTTGATTGGTGGAGGCTTGCGAAGGTACCGGAAGGAACTAGATTTCGTGATTTTGTAGTAAGTTACTTAAAGGAGCAATATGGGCTCTCAAAAGATCTTGCAAAAGAGGCGGCGGGTCACATGATTAGTGCCATGGTGGAAGGAGACAACCACGAATGGAAAAAGGCAAAAAAACCTCTTAAGAAGTTTTATAAACTTATAAAAGATCATCTCAAACTTGCGTTTGAGCCTGAAATTGTAACTTCCTTAAGAATAAACTACTGGAAGGGATTATCTTCTGAGACTACTCTTGCTGACTCAGAAGAAGTTGCAACAGACCTTTTAGCAGAGGAGTATAGAATTTCAACCCTTCAAGCAAAAAAAGCTGCACACTTAAGAGTATTGGCAGACTCAGAAAGGGAAAAAGCAAGATCTGGAATGGGAGATATTCATTGGGAAAGGGCTTCAGACTATCTTCAAAAGTATTACAAGGCCTTAAAAGAGAGGGTTGCTTGATACTAGTAAAAAATATTGTCTTATAGTATAATAGGATTGTTCGTGTAGCTCGTAAAATCTATAAAGTCCATGCCTTTGAAAGGAGGTAAAAATGGACAAGAAATTTGTTGCGTTCGTTATGGTGGTTGTCATAGTCTCTTTGGGGCTGATGGCGTTTTCTCCCCGGCCCGGGGACTGCTTTTGGGTAGATGCGAATCTACCCTGGGCGGTGGAGCATGCCGTTTTCAAGGTAATTGAAGTCGACCAAGGTCGTCAATACAGAGGGTATCTGTTTTTACGACCTCAGTTTGATGAAGAAGGTCGTACGATGGGGGAGCTATGGGATGGATATCTAGTTGTTCAAAGGGATACTGGTTCCAAGTTATATCACCTGGGATGGGTTGATGAGTCGGCTGGATTTCATGATGATGGCCGAAATTATGGCGTGCAGTTTTCCGATCCCAGCGGGTTAACCATTGTTCTTGAGGGGATAGATGTAGGTATGTGTATTCCTGGATTGGAGGGTGCAATATCTCAATAACTGTAATGGGCAGACAAGGTATTCCTTGAGAGGAAGATTGTCTGCCTTTTATTTTTATGGTTTTTAGTGTTAGAATTTTATATTCCTTTTTAGGAATTATTGTGCAAACAGAATCGAGCGAGAAAGTTTTTACAAGAAGAGAGGCAATCAAGGTTGGTTTATTGTCTCTTGCTTCAATTTCGGGTGGAAAGAGAGTGGTAGATATTGTCGGTAAGCTGTCTTCTTTGGCAGATTCAGACGCATCATCCAAAAAAGCAACCTCTGTAAATATTGATCAAGGTGAAACATTAATTAAACCCAAAGCAACTATCGAGCAAATTGACTATATTAAAAACTTTGCTTTAGATCCTATTGATATGATTGTTAGAAAGTCTAGGGAAGGTACATCTGTTGTGGGATTGGGTGAGATGCATAATGAGATCGATATTGAAGAATTTGCAAATAGGGTTGTAGGACGACTCGCAAGCTTGGGTATTATCAATTTTTTATCACTTGAAATTGATTATTCAGTTCAAGGTGAGATGAATGATTATATGGAAACCGGAGAGATGGGGGGTAAACTCCAGAAAGAACTTGCCAAACACAATACAGGATATAAAAAGATATTGGAAAGCGCAAAAGAACATGGTTTGGTTATTGTTTGCGCAGATAATAATGCACTGGACATGCGGGATGATTTTATGAGTCTGGTTAATCTTCTTATGCTTGAAAAATTTCCTGGGGCAAAGGGCCTTTTTTATGCAGGCAATGGTCATGCTTCAAGAAGACTGGATTTATTAGCGCAAAAGCTTGGTGATAAATATGTTGCGGCATTAATTCTAAACGGGAAATCGGAGGATGTGGGAGATACTGTATATGACGCATATTTAAAATCGGAAGTCAGTGTTCCTGTGGGTATTGATAAACCGTATAAAACTCCGTTTAGTCTTTGTACATACGCTCAACCTTATGAAAGATGGAGTGAATACGGAAAAATAAGTGATGCTCTAATTATACTTCCTCCGCAAAAACCCACTTGATGCTTCTTTTCTAAATAGTATATATTTAATTAATGGGAATAAGTCCACTGCCCAGCGCATTTGCTGTTGTAAGAAAAAGTAATTCAAAACAGGTTTTGGGTTGGATAAAACACTCAGTCTTTGCTTTGTTGACTCTTGTCTTGTTGTATGTAGCCTTTTTATTCTCGGTATACTCACTTCTTAAATCAACAAGTCTTACAGATCAGGGAGTTGTATATATTAAGAAGGTGCTCAGTAAAGGGGTTTTAAAGAGCCAGTATGACTTTTTGGTATTAAAATTTCTTGATCATCCAAAAAACGATGAGGAAAGGGTGCTTAGTAAATATTATGCACCTTTTAATGTATATTTAGTAAGGGATAAAAATTACCTTGGGAACTATATTTATGGTGTGATTGGTATTGTAAAAAATACATCTGATTTATCTGGTGATAAAAAGGGTGTTGATATATTAACAAGAGGAGGAAATACAATCAGTTTAGTTTATGATCCTAATGTATCAATGGTAATCAATAGCGATGTAGCTATCAACACAAATTCACTTTCAGGAAGTTACATAGTTGAAATTGATCCGGGATGGTTGGTTGAAGCTCGTTTTAGAAGTGCAAAGGATTTTAGCGACATGAAATCTACGATCGGCAAGAACGGCGACTTTGTTATTGATATTATGTTCAAGTTGTAACGCTTTCGAATAATGAATAAGGGTACTGAAAATATGCTTAGTAAGAAAGTTAAATCTAAAATTTATAGCACTGCTTTGGGTTTTGTCGTTATTTTATTTGTTGCATTTTTTGTTTTGTATTTTTCTGTCCGTTTTATTTCCTTAGGTCCATCCGGCGAGATATTTGCAAGGTTTGCCACAAGTATGAGCTTAAAGCATCAAGCACTGCCCATTACTGCTTTGCTATATCCTTATTTTGATGCCAAAGATAACCTTGGACAAAATACCTATTCTGGATACGGATTGATTAGTGATATTAAACTTTCATCGGAGAACGAGAGGGTGACTATCGAAATAAGTAAAGGAATTGGCGGCAAAACGGAGGCGCTTTCAACCAAAAGAATTTTTTTGTACACACCGACTTTATATTCAGGATATTTTTTGTATCGATCCCGTTATATTCCCCCTGAAAGTGGAGAGAACATGGTTGTTGGCGGTTTTAAGTTTGTTAAGTTTTCAGCTGACGTTTCTCTAATCTCAAAAAACGACTATATTAAATATGTGTATACGAAAACTAGCGGTAATGAGAAAAATTTACAGGAGATCTATTGGCTAGGATCTAACCGTGGGCTTTTATACTGATAAACGTGATTACTAGTATAAACAAATATTATAAATTTTATGTTTTCGGTCTGCTGATTGCTGCTGCATTTTTGTATAAAACTCATTTTCCCTCTCAAGCAAATGCTCTAGACCTAGATGAATGTCTAGCGTCTTCCTGCACATATGATGTAACCGAGTGTTGTAATTGTGGCGGTGGATGTAAATTGGTTGGCTATTGTAGAGGTGGATGTTCTTACGATGGAAAGGATCCAACTGGTGGAGGAGGGGGTAGTATACATTGTAATGTAGGATCCAACGTAAGTTGTGAGGAAATGGCTGATTATGTAGGTTGTGATGGGTCTAACTGCTCAAAAGTATTTTTTAAGGAGCTTTTTACAAACCCTAATCCAGCTTCAAGCACGTTAGTTGATACTAATGTCATGGAGGAAGGTGAGAAGCTTGCAATGGATTTAAATTTTGATGCGGGAGAAGAGTTGACAGGTATTCAAGCTGGCAAGCTTACCGGGTTTTCAGACAACTTTTTAGATCTGCCAAAAGAAACTAACTATGGTGGAACCCCTTACTGCTCCCCAAAGGAAATTAGAAACTATGCAAATATATACATCCCTCAAGGATGGTACTCCTTTGGAATACTTGGGAATCGCACGGGATTAACTCCTGGTTCGTTTGCTTGTTATTATTGTCCTGAAGGAGCTAGATATTGTGCCGGGGATAATTATCAATATTACTGGGATGTGCAATATTGTTCGGGGGGGGGGTCATTGAATCATTGCGATACGCCGATACTAACCAATCATTACTCTTGCGACTCTCCAAATAGGCCTGAGATATGTAAACCGACTTGTGGTGGTGGTTTTGACACATGGCTGGCAGAAACTGGCTCTGGTACTTTGGACAGTCCACTTGCTCCACCAACGGAAGATCCTACCAGTACAACATCTGCCGAAAGGATCGCGAGTTATGGCACTGATTGGAATGAGCTTGTAAAATTTGACACTAACGAGATTGCAACTAAAATACCGGAAATTGGAGGGACCTGTTCAAAAGATGAGGTACTTGTTCCTTATTCGAGTCTTAATTGGGTTTTGGGACCTGGTTATGATCCTAACTATGGTTATGCGCAGGCTGACATTAGTTTTCCTTCCGCCTCTACAAAGAATGGAATGGAACTTACGTCGACATCTACTTATCATTATTCTTATCATCCGAAACAGATAGACATTTATTGTGGCGAACAACTCCTAAGCAGCAAATATTATGGAGAGTTAACTTCAGATCCGGATGATATGGCTCATGCGCCCAAAACCAAAAAGTTATATGTACCACTAAATACAACATGTCAGAATTTGTCAGTCAGAGTTTTTAATAATAAGAGAAGTTGGTGGGAAGTTACTGATTACCGTCCAGTACAAATATCTGATGTCAAGTTTTATGGGACTACACAAACAGATGCTCCGGCTGATTCAACTGTCAGTACCGTGCTTTTTTCGGCTTACGGTACTGATAATCCCGGGATATCAAATAATCCAGGTTATCCGGTGGCAAGATTGTATGTTGGTGATGAGGTGAAGAAAACATACTATATCGGAAAAAGTGCTGCTGGTACTTTTTCAAGCTACTCTTATAGATCTGCAACAAAAGTAAATCCTCAAGATGTGAGGTTGGAGTTTTGTAATGCTGCGGACTGGGTTAGTTTAACAGTTGATTATATGGCACTTGATGGGGTTACATACCAAACTGAGGATCCTGCCACATATGTAAAATATGAAGGTGGTGCTGGTTATTTAGAAACTAATACACTTTCTACAAATGGTTATTTTTGGTATGAGCTTGGAAATAACCCAATTGACCGTATTTGGACAGATCCACAGTATTATAGTGCTGGATGGTATCCCATACAAACGGCAGGGAAATCTGGGAGCGCTTTCCAGGATGGCCCCAAGTTTAAGTGGAGGCAGTATGATCCTCAAGCAGGAACATATAGTGGTGAGGCTATATATTCCAATAATGTGGGAAGCGCAAAAGTCAATTCTTGTAATGCAGGTGATATTTCTTGTCAGACCTCTCTTTCAGGCGGTTCAATTCCCGAAAATTCTACAGTTACTTTAAATATTGGAACAATTTCAAATTATAGTGGGGCTGTAACAGTTACTTCTGCCGACGATACAATCTTACACGTTGACTCTAGCTCAGTTGATTCAGGTACTGGACAAATATCCGTAACCTTTACAACGGGGAGTGTTGAAGACGCAATTGTACCTGTAACTGTAACTGTTCAGGCAGCTGGAAGTAGTCAGGATGTTGAGCCGTGCAATGACCTTGTTGCATTTAACGTAGTTCCTGTTGGAGGATTTTGGCAGGTAGAAAATGCCAATGTAACAACAACAGGAAGACTTTCATCTCTTCTTCCCAGCAATGCTTTTGCATTTAACAATTTAGTTGGCGGGACTTCGGGTTTTCCTGGGGTTAATGTTTTTAGCCCAAACGCTGGCTACAGTTTCTTTAATGGGCTTATCTCTGGTAACTCACCTGATATGGATTGGGTTGCGGGATCCACAATTAACTCATCCTACACAAGAACAAATTACAATTTTTTCGAAAGTGAGATTCCGTCAGAAGTTTCTTCGAACGAGTCCTTTGCAACTAATGAAACGAGTGTTTCAGGTGGCGTATTCGGAGGTGTACCATTAGGTGGGTACACTTGGCAAAAGTTTAATGGCAATCTTTCAATTGATACTGCTTCAGTAATTATTACTACTGGTGTTAAAAGAGTAATTTTTGTTGCAGGGGATTTGACAATTGCTTCCAATATCTCTATTGATAGCGGTGGGTTTATCATGTTTGTGGTTTCAGGCAGTATTAATGTTGATTCGGTTGTTAACTCTTTGGAGGGTATTTATTTTGCAGGTGGTCAATTCTCAACTGGAACAAATGACTCAGATAACGACACCCCTCTTAGTATAAGAGGATCTGTTGTTGCTTTTGATGGAGTAAATCTTGATCGGGATCTTCCTGATGGGGCTGGGGGAGACCTGGATACCCCTTCCGAGTACTTTACATATGCACCTGACCTGCTTCTTAACATTCCTTACGATTTTGGTATCAGGCTTCTTAAATGGAAAGAGGTAGCTCCATCAAATCTGTAATGGTTGGAAATAAAGACTTTAACTAGGGTATAATATACCTGTTCTATGTTGAAAAAACTGGTTTTTTTGCCACTGATTTTTTTGTTTTTTTTCGTATTTGCGGGTGTTTCTTTTGCTCAAACTACTCCCGCAAAGAGTAGGGTTGCGCCTTCTTTATCACCATCACCTTTGGCATCTGTTGAACCCATGCCTACTCCTACCCCCAAAGTTGATATTACTCAAAAGACCCAAGAGGCGGTGAGTCCTCTTCAGAAGATACTTGGCGAGCAGACGCTTGGCCCCATTTGGCCCAAAAACCCTATTAAATATGCGCTGAGGGCTGCAGTTAATGCGGGTGTTCCAGTTAATACAATAGTGCTTCTTTTACTGCTGCCTTCTGTTGCTACTGTAATCGCAGCGGCAAGACACTTAATAGGACTTCGTGGATTTGGAATATTCCTTCCTGCAGCTCTTTCTGTTACATTTGTTGCAATAGGGCCGATTATTGGAATTGTTATGTTTTTAGTGATAATTCTAACTTCAAGTCTATTTAGATTTTTTACAAAAAAACTTAAAGCAAAGTTCCAATATCTGCCTCGAATGGCATTTCTTTTGTGGTTTGTGGTTTTAGGAGTATTGGGAATATTATTTTTGGCTCCGGTTATACACCAGCCGGATCTTGCAAATATTTCAATTTTTCCGGTTCTTATCTTAGTTCTTCTGGCTGAGGATTTTACCAGGGTACAGTTGGGTAAAAGCGGAAAATTGGCCGTTAATCTTACAATCGAGACCTTGATTCTTGCACTTGTATCGTATATCTTTTTGACTTTAAAACCTCTTCAGACATATGCACTTTTAAATCCCGAGCTTTTTCTAATTATTATTGCATTTTTAGATATTGTCATGGGTAAATATGTTGGCCTAAGACTTATGGAATATATTAGGTTTAGAAGGCTTATTACAAGTTAACAAGTTAATTATGAAATCCTCAGCAATCTTGGGACTAAATGCCCGTGCCAACCTTTTTTCCTATCCTTATAATACTACAAAAGGCAAGAGTGTGGCTTCCTCAAAACTTCTTACCAAGAGATATTTTGCGAAAGCAGACATTCCCACCCCTGAAATATATGCAAAGTTCAAAGACCCAAGAGATATCTCAGACTTTGACTGGATGAGTCTTCCGTCCTCGTTTGCTCTAAAACCCAACAAAGGTTTAGGCGGAGAGGGGATAATTGTAGTTAAAAAGAGAGATGAAAATAAGGGAAGTTGGATTACGACGAATAGAAGTCTTGTGTCAGTTGATGACCTTAAATTTCACGCACTTGATATTCTTGAAGGAGCATATTCTATGGGAAACGTACCTGATATAGCTTATATTGAGGAGTATGTTGGACGGCATCCCACTTTTCGTAGATATGCCTACCGCGGAACCCCCGATATTCGCATAATTGTTTTTAACAAAGTTCCGGTTATGGCGATGCTAAGGCTTCCCACAAAAGAGTCTGGAGGGAGAGCGAACCTTCACCAAGGGGCAATAGGATGTGGAGTTGATATTGCAACAGGTATTACAACTCGCGCCATCTGGCATGGAAAGCTAATAAAGTATAAGCCTGAAACAAAAAGAAAACTTCATGGGATTAAAATTCCCGGATGGACCAAGATTTTAGAGATTGCAGTTAGAGCTCAGGAAGCCTCGTTTTTGGGTTATGTGGGAATCGATATAGTTCTTCATCCTGAGAAGGGTCCAATGATTTTGGAAATTAACTCTCAGCCGGGATTATCTATTCAGCTTGCTAATGGAGCAGGCCTTAAAAAGCGCTTGGAGAAGGTGGAAGACTTAAAAGTTCTTGATGCCGAGCATGGAGTAAAAATCGCAAAGGCACTTTTTGTTTCTTCTTTTGCCGGCAGGGTAAAAGGTGATGAGGGAGTTAAAACATTAGATATATTTGAGGATGTAAAGGTAAAAGGGAAGAATGGTAAAAAGATTGTTGTTCCTGCAAAAATCGACACAGGGGCATGGAGAAGTTCGATTGACAAGACCTTGGCAAGTGATTTAGACCTACTTGCTGGCGATAACATACTCTGGGAGAAGAAAGTTTTTAGTTCACTGGGACGTGAGACAAGAAGTGTGATCTCGGTAACAATCTGGCTTAAAGGAAGGAAAATAAAAACTGCCATGGGGGTTTCAGACCGCAGCAAACTTAGAAAGCCAATAATTATTGGAAGGCGTGATTTAACGGGATTTTTGGTTAATCCTAAAGAAAAAGAGTAAAAATCTTATTAAATATTAAAAAATGACAAAAAAAGTGTTAATTATCACAGGTGGAGGTACTAGGCATCTTGAATCCTTTAAAAATGTAGCTAGTGATTTAGATATAGATCTTTTATGCACCTCATTTAGTAATTTAAATTTTTTAACTTCGAGTTCAAATTTTGATTTAAAAGTTGGAAAACACAAGGTTGCAGATTTTGACGTTGTATATATCCGGCTGGTCGGAAAGAGTTTTGAGGAAGCGTCGGTATTATCTGCGTTTTGTAGAGATCGAAATATAAGGCTATTTGATAGAAAGTATAAAGATGCAAGATTTATTAGAGTTCCATATCCCAAGGCTTTGGAGACGATGATTCTTCAGACATCAGATATCCCGATGCCTAAAACCTTTTTTGGATCATTACAAGACATTAATACACATGCCCCAGAAGTTTTTGGGTATCCCTTTGTAATTAAAGGAACAACAGGAAAGCAAGGGCATGCCGTATGGTCTCCAAGGGGTGAGAGAGAACTTGCCAAGCTGGTGGAAAAGTTGGAAAAAAAGAAAAAAGACGGGATGAGATTTGTGGCTCAAGAATTTATTGAAGGGTCTCAGAGAATACGTGCTTTGGTTATTGGAGACAGGGTGATAGGGGCAATAACAAGACCAACCAGGTGGAGGAGGAGATTTACAGACGATTCCCCCAGGAGGTTGCAAGTACAGCTGAGTAAGAGCGATGAGGAGCTTGCGATAAAAGCGGCTGAAGCTCTTAAGATAGATGTCGGTGGGGTAGATATTCTAAAGGATGACAAAACTAAAAAGAGTTATATTTTGGAAGTTAATTCTGCTCCACGGTGGGAATCTGTTAAGAAAGATTGTGGAATTAACGTTGAAAGAGAGATTTTGAAATTTTTAACAGCTAATTAATATGCCAGACAGAAATCCGACATTTGAAACTAACAATCGAGAAGTGTTAAGAAAAGTTCGCGTTGGGTTAAATGCTGACTTTAAAAGAGTGCTTGAAGATATGAAAGCCAGTAACGCTTCGTGTAATCAGCCCGAGGGTCTTGTGGCGAAGTTTGGATGGCTTAAATACTTTCCTTCTGCTGAAGCTATTTTAGCAGGAATTGTTGAAAAATTGGTTGGTGATAATGATGTGATAATAATAGTATCACCGTCTGAGAGCCAACTTTTTCAAGTTGGGCCATACATACCAAACGGATGCAAATCAGATGATGGTAGGGTAATTGCAGCCACCTTTCCCGAATTATTCTATGAACGCTGTAATGTAGATGGTGTGGATTCCAATGATGCAATAAAAAGATCCATTTCCCAGGTAGTTTGGTGGGATGTAAAGATGAAGGGTGAAAAAACTCAGAGAATAAAATATCCCAGGAAAGAAAAGGATTTTATCGTTCAAATAGGTAAGTAAGTGGTATTGAAGAACGCATTAACCAAACAACATCCCCTTGGAAAGTCCCAAGGGGACATTTATGTTATTTGGTTTCAACTGTGGCACCTGCTGCTTTTAATTTTTCTGCAGCTTCCTTTACTTCCTCTGCTTTAGTATCTTTTAAAATTTCTGCAGGGGTAGCCTCTGTCATTCCTTTAGCATCCATGAGGGTTAAGTTTTGATTAATTTCTCTTAGAGCCTTTATGACAGCGATCTTGTTTGATCCTGCATTGGTCATGATAAGCGTTTGGTTTCCTCCAGTTTCTTCTTGTGCGGCGTCTGCTACTGCTCCGGCTGCTGCCTGAGGAGCTGCTGCGGCTATCGGTGCCTGGGCTGTTACACCTAGTTTTTCCTGAAGGGCATCAACAAGTTCGGAAAGCTCCAAAACCGATAGTTTTGCAACTTCATCTACTAATTTTTCTACCTTTTCACCTGCTTTTTTATTTTCTTTCTTTGTTTCATCTGCCATATAAATCACCTCGTTTCTATTAGTTAGATTTACTTTTTTCGTTCAAGATATATAGTAGCTTTTGAATATTTCCTTCAAGCGTGGATACAAGAGCGTATAAAGGAGCTGATATGTTACCTACAACCTGTGCAAAAAGGACTTCTTTTGAAGGAAGAGTAGAAAGCTTTTCCAAGTCCACTTTTGTTTGGAATGCTCCTTCGACAACGCCAACCTTAAGTTGTGGGATTTCAAATTCTTTTGCAAATTTGGCTAGGACCTGAATGGGGGCGATGGGGTCAGCCTCTGTAACAACTAAAGCAGTTGGTCCTGTAAGAACTGCATCTACCGCAATCTCTGGAGGAAGTGAGGTTGTTTTGGTGGCAAGTCTAAAAAGGGTGTTTTTAACAACAATGAGTTTTGCACCGCACTCAGAAAGTCTTGATTTTAGTTCTTGCTGGGCTTTTACAGAAAGGCCACTGTAATCAACCAAGACTAAGCTTGTGGCGTCTTTGAGCTCTTGAGTGAGATTTTCTACAAATAATGGTTTTTCGACTTTTTTCATAATTATATTAGTTAGTTATTTTGTGTTTATCCCATTAAAAAAGCGCCACCAAGGCGCAACAATTTACTTTTGCCCTCGGCACAACTTATATGGATCTCTCCAAAGTATGCTTTCTTAGGAACAAAACGATTATATTTCAAGATAGGTCTTTAGTCAACCGTTGGAATAATATTGACTTGGGTATTTTCATGGAGTTAAATTTAAATATGACATTAACAAAAGGTGACCTAAAACTAATTGATAAACTCATCGATGGTCAAAAGAAAGATATTTTAGGAGAGGTGGATAGCAAACTTCAAACACAGAAACAAGAGATATTTGATGAAATGGATATTAAGCTTCAAAATTTAAAAAGTGATTTTTTTGAGAGAATTGACCCGGTTTTAAAAGAGGTAGTTATAGCAAGAGACGAAAGACCTCTAATTATTGACCGCATACAAAAATTGGAGAGAATACACCCAAACAACAAGCATGTCGTTACTTCCTAGATAGGACGCGTAACTTATTCTTTTTTACTTTTGTGATTGGATTTAGTGTAAATATTAAGTATAATGGGCCCAATGGAACAGAATGAAGCGCTAAGAGTGTCTCCACCAGATTCTCCTTATGATTTTTTATCAATGATAACTGATGATGTTGGTGTGGGTGATTCCAATGCGCCAGGTATTTATGCAACTGTTTTTTTGGGGTTGGATAATAAGGATTATTCTGATTTTGTAAAAAGAATGGATACTGAAATCCAAGGTTCTCCGGCTCAAAAGACACGATTTGCGATGGAGATTGCCACCTCTTGGTGGGATAAATATGCAACTTGGGGAATTGAGTATACGGAAGCTGATATGGAAAGAATGAAAAAAATTGAATCAGGCGAGGAGTTTGGGGAATTTCCTGGTAGGGTACTTAAGGAAGGGGAAGAAGGATATGTTGGGCCAATTCCTGTTAAATTAAAAAATAATGTGCTAGGATGGTTGACTGAAGGTGATAATGCGGGATTAATTACAAAGGATGAGAAAGATAAATTGTATGCAAGATCCGAATCGGGTGATACCTTATTGACTCCAGAAGAGCTTGATACTATTTTTGAAAAAGGGAGCCGAGAGCAAGCTTAATTTATATCAATCGGCATCCCTGTTAACAACTTTTTCCCTAGGGGGCAAAAATCATCCCGGTTGGAGGGAAAAAGTTGTCACAACTGACAAATTTTTTCTCAGCCCCACCCCTCGGGCGACCCCGAACAAAGTCGGTCTTTAGTTTACTATCATAGGCTGTTACCCAGCCCTGACTATTATAAACTGTAACCGACCCAATGCTGGGATCGAACTTATCAGCCATCCAAATTACATAATGGCTGACACCGTTTGCCAAGGTGACTACTGCACAGACTAAACGGTTTGAACCACTTGGCCCTCCGCTGTTGTCTGTGGCTACTACAAACTCCGTCTGCGTAGCAAGAATCAAAGCTCTTGCTTGATCAGAAAGACGGGGATCATGGCTCTGGTCACTGTGGCGTGTGTACATTGCCACATCCTCCCAGACAATGTCGGGTTGAGAAGACGAGGACTGGAAACTGATTTCCGAAATAGACTCGGAAACGGAATTACCAGTCATCTGGGCGGCTGGGACAAGAAGAATCATCCCGATTGCCAACAGCGCCACTAACGGAAAGCCAACTTTTACGAGTGCCATTTGATTCTCCTTTTGAAAAAAATTTTGTTTAACCCTGCACGAAAGCCTGGAATTTCCAAACCTTGGCGCAGAGCTAAACTAGTTTGCTCTCGGTTATTAATGTTCTTACTAAAAATGGAAGCCTAACCAGCCTCAAAATAAGGCTATTTAGCTTTCAATATAAACACAACTATAATACATTATAGGCTAAAAGTCAAGTATTTGTTTTCAGTGTTACTACTTAGTTTTGGGTTTATCAACACCTGGGGTTCCAAAATATTCTCTTGGTCCAACGGCTTCCTCTTCAGCACTCTTACTTAGATGCTGTTTGGGCGGGATTGGGTTACCTTCTGCCCTTTGAAGGGTCGTAGTTCCTCCTGGTTGAAAATCTGGTTTCCAAGGCTCTTTTGCTTTTTGTCTTTGCATTCTGCCTGCTTCGTTTGTAACTGCTTGTTTAGAAATGCTCGCATTCTTTCTTGCTTTTTGATTCGCAACAAGTTGATTTGTATCAATTCCTGCAAATCTGTCTGTTTTATTATCTGCCATTAGGTCACCTCATTTCTTGACATCCATTATACATACTGTAGACTATATTTCTAGCACCAATTTAAAGGTAGAAAGGAGGTGTTTATGGCAGAAAGACCAGGAGTTACCAAGGCTACAGAGGAACAAATAAAAAATTCTCTGGGAGCCATGGATAGGCAATATGGAATTGAAGGTTGGAGTTCAGAGAGAAAGGCCCGTCTTGATAGACGATACAAAAAATATGAGGCCTGGCTATCTGAATTGAAACAACCAAAGCGCAGATAAAAGTTTTTTTGGTAGGGTTTACACCAACAGTTATTATCTTTTGGGTGGACCCTTTGTTTTTTATTTAGTGGTATGATTGGCCACCTTTGGGAGCAGATGGGGTAACACCTGGATCAACGGCTTTTTTCTCCTTTATTCTTCTTGTTGCGTCAGACACCAGGTATGACAGGAACATCTCTTTCAGGAGCTGCTTGCCACTTTTCTGCTTCTTGGGCTAATCCTGGGGGATTGTAATATGGTGTTAACGGTCTTGTATCTCTAGCTGGATCTTGTGTAGGAGGTTGTACTTCTGTTGCTGGTTTTCGTTCAAATAATCTTGAAATGGAGTTAATTAAACCTTCGGACATACTGGTTAATTATACCAGATATTTATATTTCCAGCTTAACTGCAGGACTCATGGTGGCTTTAACTGTGGCTTTTATGATTTGTTTTGGGCCAATTGCATCTACTATGGTTTGAAGATTCTGGAGGAGTTTTTCCTCATCCATACTTACTTTACCAAATGATGTATGAATTAGCGGGAAATCTTTTTCTGTCTTTATGGTTAAAGTGTCTGCTGAGAATTTCTTTGCATATTCCTCTTTTTTAATAAGTGTTCCATTTTTGGGATTTGGCATGAGACCATTTGGTCCCAACAGCTTTGCGAAAGCAACCAACTTTGGCATCATTTCAGGAGTTGCCAAAAGAACATCAAAATCAATCCTTCCTTTTGCAAGATTCTCAATAGTTTTTGCATTTGCAACCTCAATTTTTTTTGATTTTCCTGTTGAGTGGGGAAGAGCGACATTGACGGAAATTCCTGTTTTTTTGACTGTAAAATGGGCCTCCATTGTTCCATCAAACTTGGTATATGAAGTCTCCTTTATCTTTTTTATAGCCTCGGGAATTTTGTACTCCTTTTGGGAGTCTACTTTTGCTTTTGAGCTTTCATAGTTTTTTCCTCTCGCCCTTTCTTTTTGCGCCTTTGATTTTTTAGCCTTTTTTGTTTCTGCCTCTGGTGTTTCTTGAGGACTACCCTCAATAACTTTAATTTTTTCCCCACCTTTAAGGCCTACTCCCTCAACTTGTTTTTTTGCTTCCTCAAGAGCTTTTTTCTTTTGTCTCTCTTTGTATTTTTGCTCACCAGTTAGAGTTTCCTCCTGGCCTGATATAAATGCTGTTTTTGTTTTTCCCATATACTATTCTTCAACTTTAACTCCCATACTTCTTGCAGTTCCTGCAACGATTTTTTTTGCACTTTCAATATCCTTAGTGTTTAGATCATCCATCTTTTCTTTTGCAATTTCTTCCACTTGAGTTTTGGTTAAGGTTCCAACCATTTCCTTCGGAGTTTTTCCAGATCCTTTTTCAAGCCCAAGAGCTTTTTTGATCATATCAGCAACTGGAGCTTTTTTGATTTCAAAGTCAAAAGATCTATCTTCATAAATCGTTATTACTGCAGGAACAACCTGTCCTTTAAGATCTTTAGTTTTGTCATTATATGCTTTGACAAAATCCATGATGGCAACACCGTGCTGACCAAGTGCCGGTCCCAATGGGGGAGCAGGAGTTGCCTCTGCGGCTTTGAGATTTACTTTGATAATTGTTTTTACTTTTTTTGCCACGTTTTTAGTATTAAATTGAAAAATTTAAGCTCAGGAGAACAAAGAAAAGAAGCAATTAAGCAAATTCGATTCTTGTATCCTGAATCTCCCTCACTTTTGGCGAGGTAGAAGTATTATATATAAAACCATTGAATATGTAAACACTGCACCATAGTTTGATTATTACGTGTTTTATGTCGAGCTTTGTGGAGGTCTAGCACTGTCTTTTGTTTCGTTATTATTTCCATTTTTTGGTAATTCTCCTTTTTTTAAAAATTTTACTAACTCCTTTGTTGTTTCTTCTATCGGGCATTCAATTATTGTTCCTTGAGTGTCCCTGTCTTCTTGAGGCTTTCTTTTGAGAGTTATTACCTTTCTTCCAATTTTTATTTCAACCATATAAAATTAAAGCATATAGAGAGTCAAAGTTGAAGGAGATATTTGGTATTTATACCTTTGTGATTTGGAGAAGATCAAGCTCAACCGGGGTTTCTCTCCCAAATATTGAAACAAGAACTTTTACTTTACCTTTTTCTTCATCAAGTTCTGAGATCGATCCCAAAAATCCTGAGAAAGGACCATCTGTAATTTTGACAGCTTCTCCTTGAGAGAACCTGGTTTTAAATCTCTTTGCAGGAGTTGAAATAAACTTTAAGATGTTTTGTACTTCTATCTCTGAAAGCGGGGCGGGGGTCTTTCCTGATCCTACAAATCCAGTGACTCCTGGAGTGGTTCGTACAGTAAGCCAAGTTTCATCATCCATGATCATTTTGACTAGCATGTAGCCTGGAAAAATCTTTTCTTTTACGTTTGCTTTTTTGCCTCCTCGAATCACCACTCTATCCTGTGTTGGGACCATGACCTCAAACACATTTTTTACAAATCCCATACTCTCAACCCTTTGTCTTAATGTTTCTGCGACTCTTGCTTCGTGTCCGCTTGCTGTGTGGACCACATACCATTTGGCACGGGAATCTTGCTCTGTGTTAATAATGATATGTCCTGGAATTTTTCCTCCAGAACCTCGTTCTGAAACAATACTGTCTTTTTGTTTGTCGTCCATAGTTTTACCTTTGTAAAAATTGTTCTAAAGCTTTTGTGAAGATATAATCTAAAGCACCCAAGTATCCTGCTACAATTGCAGAAAAAACAAATACTACCAAGGTAAGCCTGACCACTTCATCACGTTTTGGCCAGGTTACTTTTGTTAATTCGTTTCTAACTTCCTTAAGGTAGCTTAATGCCTTCACGAGTGTAAATTGTAGCAAAAAATAAAAAAGTTAACAAGCAGGGGGTGTTAGTATATAATTTGTGTATGAAAAAGATACCAAATAACCTGCAGGGAGTACTTTGGTCAACCCCAATTCAAAATTTGGATATTAATGACAATAAAGTCTATATAATCCACCAGGTTTTGATGTTTGGGGACCTAGATCAAATCGGGTGGTTATTTAAGGTATATTCCAAGAAGCAAATAACGGATGTCTTTTTGAATAGGCCGCAAAAAGTTTACACAAAACAGGCCTTAAATTATGTAAATGACTTTGTACTTGGTATTGGTGATACTGGGCTGTCTGAAGCTAAATATGTCAATACCATATCTTGATTTACTTGACGGGACTTATAAAGATACTTTTTTAAAGCTGGCAGACTTTTCTGAAGAATTTGTACTTGCCGGGGGTACGGCGATCATGCTTCTTATTAACCACAGAAAGTCGTTTGATTTTGATTGCTTCTCTGAAAAACCTTTAAAAAGAAGTTTATTAAAAAAGGCAAGAAGCGTTTTTGGCGAAGATATAAATGTACAAGTGGATAACCCGGATTTGCTTCTTTTTACTACCTCTCAAGGGGTTAAGATAGATTTTGTCCATTTTCCGTATTCTCCAATCCACGGTATACATAAAGCTAAACCGATATCAATATTTGATTTGAGAGATTTGGCCTCAAATAAAGCATTTACAATCGGACGAAGGGCTGTTTGGAGAGATTACGTTGATATGTTTTTTTTGGAAAAACAAATTGGATTGGACTTGATAATTAAGGAAGCAACGACAAGGTTTAAAGGAGGATTTGCCGAAAAGCTTTTTTTGGAACAATTGGTTTATTTTAAAGACTTGGAAACACTTCCAACTGAGTTTAATGAGAGTAGTTATAGCGATAAGGAAATAGAAAATCATTTACAGAGAGTTGTCAGGGAGTATACCTTCAAAAGGGTGGGGGCGGGGTAATTACTTGATGCGGGGTGGTATAATTTGGTATGGCAGTAGGAGAAAGATCCATTTTTTCCTTGGGAGTAGGTCCCTGGGAATTTCGTTTAAGTAGAAAACCTGGGTTGGTAGAAGAGTCGGCCTGTTCTGTTGCCGATTTAAAAACTCTTCCAAGACTAAGTTTACCATCAATCCCAAAAGGATATATTCCTGAGTATCAAAAGATCGTGGAATATGTAGGAAGTAACCTACCTGGTGTTAATCCTGATCAGTTAGGGTCGATTGACCAAGGAATCAGTATTCCTGATATAAGGAGGTTAGATACAGATGATAGTTTGAAGTTTCTTTTGGGGAGAGTAGACAATCTCACTTTAGAAAATCTGTCATTAAGAATCGCAAAGGACATGAGTCCAGCTGGGGTTTGGGTTACAGAAAAGTTGGCCCTTGCTGAAAAAATTCAGTTCTCGCTTCAGGAACTTCTTGATAATGACAAATCTTCCGACAAAAAACTTCGAAAATAAAATCTTCAAAAAGGGGCTTAGAGTAGTTGCGGGAATTGATGAAGTGGGACGTGGTGCTTTTGCTGGTCCTGTTGTTTGCGGATGCGTAGTGTTTGACAAAAAGACAATTAGATCATTTAAGAATGGAGTTGATGTTGTTATTGATGATTCAAAAAAGCTATCCGCCGATAGAAGAGAAGAGTCAGCAAAATGGATTAAAAAGAACGCTCTAAGTTGGGGAGTGGGAGTTGGTAGCGTAACCGAAATTAACCGCAAAAAAATAACAAAGACATGTGCTTTGGGTTTTCGTAGGGCAGTTAAGAGTGCACAAAGTAGAATTAACGTTAGAATAGAATATTTACTCATAGATGCTTTTTATATACCGTATGTTAGGGGTTTAATCATGCCAAGAAAAAAACAAAGAAAACGACCTATAAATATTAGAAACTTGAAATTAGCAAAAAGTGGTGGAAATCAGCTTGCGATAATTAATGGAGATGCCAAAAGTGTCACTATTGCTGCTGCATCGATTATTGCAAAAGTTTATAGGGACCGCCTTATGCAAACACTCTCTAAAAACCCCAGATATAAAAAGTATAGTTGGGATAAAAACAAGGGTTATGGAACAGGACAGCATCTTGCAGCCATTAGTGAATTTGGTACAACAAGACTCCATCGAAAAGATTTTGTTAATTCCTATTTGATGAAGAAAAAAGGGTGACTATTACTTAGCTCTTTTTCTGGCAAGTTCATTCAAGAATTTAAGTCTGTACTTTTTTTCTTTTCTTTCTTGGGATTTGGGTTTAAACTCTTTTCTTTCTCTTGCTTCAATAATTATCCCCTCGTCAACAATGCGCTTTTTAAAGCGCGCAATAAGTTTATCATCTGATTCTCCTTTTTGTTTTTTAACAACGACCATAAATGATAGTTCGCCTCCTTCCCAGAAAGTGTGGTAATATTTGCCATATTCCAAAACAATTTTAACAGATGTGATCAACAACTTCCAATAGTTATGTCAAAAGATAGACCAAAATGGATCGCGGCTTCTCAACTTGCCTTTGGAGTTCAGAAAGATAGAGTAGTAGTTCCAGATAATTTTTTGGATGTTCCTTGCGGACGAGAGATATCTTCGTTTTTAGAAAAAAGGCATTTATGGTCCCAACGACCTAGGGGAGATATTTTATATATTGATAGATCTGGTGGAGAAGTTTTTTCCCTGGACCCCAACAACTGGCAGAAAGTATTAAATGAAAAAAGTTTTGACCCAAGAGATAAATTTTCTGGAGCAATCTTAGTAACTGACAAATTTTTAGATTTTGATTCAAATGACTCCTTGGGTCTTTCTAAACTTTCAGATCACTTAAGATATAGATCTCCAGTGTATGTTTTTGAGAAAAGCTTAGAAGTACAAAAAGATTTTCGGCTTGAGCTGATGCAGGGTGTTGGTTTTGTAGAAAGAAAGGTACTAGTAGCAAAACTTCCTACTTTTTCAGTTTGGGAAGCAAGGATGGAGACAAAAAGGGTAGTTCATGCAATAGATCTTTTGGACAAAGAAGCTCGTCCAAAAAGTCATAACTATGCAACTATTCTTTGGAAGAGGATGCAGGAAGATTATAAATCAAAAGGCTTTCGGATTAAAAATCCAAAGGATTCAGAAATTTTAAAAGTATTGCATGCTTCAAAGAATCCTCCATATGATTTTTTTAGATTAAAAAGCGGTTGGGGAGTAAGACTGATAAGTTTGGGGTGTATGTGTGAATATGAAATAGATATGAAGGGAAACGAAGTAAGAATATATTACTGCAAGGAAGAGACACATCATCTGTTGTAGAAAAGAAAGAAAGATGGTACCTGGTTGAAATGGGCTGCGTTTTAACCTATGTGCAGTGTTTCAACCAGGCATCTAGGGCGTTGGGATATGCTCCTAGCTAGTGAAAGAGGACTGGTTTGGAGTTTGTTCTGTTTTATGGGCTTTTTTAATGCTAGGATTAGGTATGTTTTTGGGTTACAGAAAGGTAATTCATGATCCTGTCTGGGTTAAGATTCTTACTCTTGCAACTACCTTGTTTTTTGCTTTTTTGGCAGATGCAATACTTTCTTTCTGGGTCCCTAATTTTCTGGAAGGCATCTATGTTGATACTTCTAAGGTTGGGCTTATCATGGCTTTTTCTTCCTTCGTTGGTCTTTTTTGCGATTTAACTCTTCCTCAGATATTAAAAGGTGTGACTGTTCGAAAACTTACTTTCTTTGCCATCTTAGCTAGTTTCACCTTTCCTTTTATTCTGTTTTTGTCTTCCCATCTAACAGTTTTATTTCTTGTTCTTTCTTCAATGGCTGTTTGGGGAGTTTATTATGAACTTTTGGGTTTTGCCCAACAGCAGTTTGTTGCAGACTCGACCCCTATTAAGTTTCACCCTGCTGCTTGGGGAATATTGGGGGTATTTAAAAGCCTTGCCTATTTTATAGGGCCCATCTTGGCATCTTTGTTTTTGGATTATGGTTTAAGGATCCCACTTTTTGCTGCTATGTTTTTTAGTTTTATATCCCTTCTTTTGGTTGGAATTTATAGAAAGGAACACGATAGAGCCCTTCTTATTGATACAACTAAGGTCAGTCTTGTTAAGGAATTTTCCCATTGGATAGTTCTTATCAGGTGTGTTTGGCCTGTTGTAACAATGGGTCTTTTTTTGGGGCTTATTGATTCTTTTTTCTGGACGGTGGGGCCAATTTGGAGCGAGGAGCTTGCAAAGATTGACCCTTTAGGGGGTATGTTTGTTTCCTTTTATGTTCTTCCCTCTCTTTTTATGGGTTTTGTAGTTGCCAAGTGGGGAGTATATAAAGGTAAGAAAAAGTTAGCTGCCAAGATTTTTATTGTAGCAGGAGTAGTCCTTTCTCTTCTTTCATTATCGGGAGGTGTTTATTGGCAACTTGGGGTTGTACTTGTTGCATCAACAGCTATTGCTGCAATTTATCCATTAGTAGATGGGGTGTATTCAGACATTGTTGCTCGTATGGGAAGGGAAAGGGAACATATGATAGGGCTAACCAATTCCACACTTTCCGTGGCATATCTTTTTGGACCCCCTGTGTCAGGAATAATAGCTTCCTTGGTTGGAGAGAGAAATTCATTTGCGGTGGTAGGTGGGGTATCGGCAGCGGTTTCTTTAGTTTTACTTCTTACAATTCCCAAAAAGATTCACCTTCCACAAAAAGAAATTTCCACTTGGAAGTAAATATGGGCAGAAGCCTTAAACTATCTAAGGCTCCTGCCCAAATGTTAACTTATGCCTGGGAAAACTTCCATTTGACCTTCAATAATGTTTTGAAGGCGAATTTTTTTTGGCGCCTCGCGGTCAAGTTTACTGGTAGGTTCCTTGAGCCAGTAGGAGATGATACAATCCTGATCATCAGCACTGACTCCTAACTCAGTCATTGCCAACTTGAGTTGGGCGATAGCTTGGCGTGTTTTTGCCGTTTGTTTTTGTACCATCAAACAAGCAATCTCCTGCGCCGAGGAGATGATCGCCATTTCCTGCTCTCTTTCAGTGAGAGCGACACCCTCTGAGTTGAGATTAACCATCTAACACCTCCATTAAGTAACAAAGTTGTATTGTGCTTTTGATTATTATATTTCCTATGGGGTAAATAAGCAATCTCCTCTTGAGTTTTTGGTTTTTATAGTAAAAAATGGATATATGGCAAATATTAAAGATATAAATTCTGAGAAGGTAAAAAAGCCAGTTAAAAGAGCCCCTAGGCCCAAGATTAAACTTAACAAAGACCCTTCCTCTCTAAAGAAGCTCAAATTAGTAATTGTTGCTTACTCTCACGTTGAGCGTGAGTGGTTTCCTACAGATGATGCATATTATGCTGAGCTTGAGGTGGAGGATCGGGCCAAGGAAGTTGCAAAGGAGGTCGAAAAACTTGGTGTTCCTGTTAAGGCCATCCCTGGAGACCAGTATTTTTTGACTAATCTACTAGTGGACAAACCGGATTTGGTTCTTAATTTGGTTGATACCCTTCGTGGAAAGGATAGGCTTCAGATATCGGTTCCTGCTGCTCTTGAGCTTGCCAACATCCCATACACTGGGGCTGCAATGGAGGGCATGGTTATAGGAAATAACAGAAACTTAACTAAAAGGGTTATGATGGCATACAACATACCAAACCCACCCTTTCAATTTTGCAGACGTGCAAATATGGAAATAGATGAGGAATTGGGCCTTCCCCTAATTGTGAAACTTAATGAAGGAGGGGGCTCTGTCGGGATTGATGACCATGCAGTTAAAGAAACCTTCGAGTATGCGCAAAAGCGAGCCGCAAAAATGATTCAGACCTATCACCTTCCAATTGTGATTGAAAAGTTTATTGATGGGCCTGAAATTACTGTTTGTGTTTTTGATGATGGAAAGAAAAAACATGTTCTGATGGGAGAAAAAGTATTTAGAAGAAAACCGGATGGAAAGCACTACTTTACATCAATTGATTCCTATGAAGATGAAAGAGCATATAAATACAGGATAGTTGATGATCATATGAAGGATAAAATCACAGCTCTTGCAGTACGTGCATTTAACGCGCTTCATCACAAGGACTATGCAAAATTTGACGTAAGAGTTGATAGCGATACAAAAACTCCGTACTTTACAGATTCCAATCCAAACACCGCATTTGGTCCTGACTTGGGACTTCCTTTTACAGAAGTATTTTCTTTGTACAATATTCCTTTTAGCGACATATTAACAAGTCTTCTATCAAAGTATGCAAAATCTATACCCCAGTAGGATATTTTTTCCCACCATGAGGCGGGTGGAGCAGATCTCAACATCTCACTGTGGACCTGCCGTTGTTGTTATGCTTCTTTCATATTTGGGAGTTGATGTATCTCAAGAGTCAGTTGTAGAAAGGGCAGACATGAGTATCGCAATTGAAAACTATGGAATGCTAGTTTCTGATATGGCCCGGGCAGTGGAAAAGATTACGCCTCAGTTTCAGTTTTGGCACAAAGAAGGATCAAGCATCCCTGATTTGTATCAGCTGGTTGAAAGGTATAAATATCCAGCTGCTGTTGAATGGCAGGGAGTATTTTTTGAAGATTCAGATGAGGATGACGGCCACTATAGTGTGGTAACACATGTAGATGATACCTCTGATATAATTTTTATTTCAGATCCATACAAGCGTTTTGCTGGGGTTGATAGAGTGTTTCATACGGATGAATTTGCAAATCGTTGGTGGGATGACAATGACATATATAGTCCAGAAACTGGAAACATTGAAACAAAAAGGGATAATAATATGGTTTTTATCATAACTGGAAAAGAAGTGGTATTTCCTGAAGAGTTGGGGATGCTGAGGGGATAAAAAAAGAAAAAATGGTGTGAAGGTTCACCCTTAAAAAACAAGGATGAACCTTCACTTTTGATTTAAGGTTGCTTGGTTGCAATTATGTCTCGCAGCCTTTCGAACTCCTGTTCAAGAAGGTGCTTTTCTCTCTGCAAAGAGGCGAGCATGTCCATGAAAGCACTTGCTTGCGTCTCTGTGAGGTCTGGACCATATTTAAGAAATTGGGTGATAGTTTCTAAAAGAGATCTGGCTGCGATGCTAGCATTTTTGAGAGAAAGAAGAATAAGTATCAGCTGTGCCTCGAGACTTTCAGTATCAGCCATATTTTCATTCTCCCATCGTTGATACTTGAGACGAGATCGAGTCGATTCCTGCCAAAGCGGTTTCGACCAACTCCTCTGCTTTTTCCAACTGCCTTTTGGCTTCGTCTATATTTCTAACTTGATTCTGAGACAAAAAGTGCATCTCAGCAACCTGCGCGCAAAGAGAATTGATCCGTGCATTTACCTTCTTCAGCTGGCCAACCAATACGCCTAAGGAGATGCTAAATGCTTTGGAATTACTTAAAGATATTGCTCTTGGGTTTCTCATATTATTTCCTTTCGTTGCATTAAAAACTTATTTGGTCAATAAATTCATTGGCGCTGTTGGCAAAGCTCTGGATGCTTCCACAAACACTTACACACTGTTTGACAAACTCCTCAAGCTGTTCAACTTCTCCAGCGCTCATTTGATCCAGGATTTGGACCAATGTAAAAAATTCATGAACCCTCTCGTATGCAAGAAGAAGAGCCCCTTTTGCCCCTTCCATCTCCCTTTGCAAAGTTGAGGGTGGTTTGATATCCAACACAATCTACCTCCAATCAACATAAAATTTTAATGTGTAACTATCTGGAGGATTATTATATCAGCTAACTTTTACAAATTCTATTTTTTTATGAACAAAACTTTCCTCTCATGGAGCATTTACAATCAGGGCATTTGCGCTCATAGCAGGGGGTACCCTTTTGGTGTATTACTTTTTTCCCACACTCGGGACACATACAATATTCTGTTCCTCCAAGTCCTCTTTTGTTTCTTCCTTTTGGTTTCATGACAAAATCACCCCCTTTAATAGATAATCCTTTTCCTAAAATTAACGCTTCTGATACTTTTTTGTGAGCTGTGTGAAGAACCCTTAAGTAAGTTATTCTTGATACATCCATTTTTTTTGCAGCACTTTGTTGGTCTAGCCCTTCATAATCAGATAGTCTTATAGCTTCTGCTTCTTCAACTTTAAGTTCCAAAATTGGAATATGTCTTAGGGGAATCCCTGCTGGTTTAAAATAAGTAAGCTCTGGGTTAAATCCCACCCTTCTTATCTTTCTTGGTCTTCCTAACATACTACTATTTTAGAACATATGTTCATATATGTCAAGTAGACATTCTTTAGACTATAATTGGTTAATGGCGGTAGTGTTTGTTAGAGAGAAAGTAAAACCTAAAGATTTAAAAGTTGCTAGTGAAGAATTTGAAAGTTATATAAAAGTTGTTGTTGATGTTGAAACTGGGAATACAACAATTGGTGGTGTTTGGCATGCTGACGGTGAGAAAGTTCTTTTGGAGAATGGTTCCAGACAGAAAAATATTTGGGGAGGAGGAATTGATACCAATAGCGGTAGGGTGGAAACTGTAGCTCTCATTAATGTGCGACCAAATGATGGAAATGATAGTCAGGAAATATTGGATGCAAAGGTAAGGGATAAATTTGTTAGTATTGTAAAAGAAAAATTTGGTTTATGAATACTACACTTGCAAATCTTTCAACCGATTTAAGAAGAATTTCATATTGGATATATAACGGGAACGACAAGCTGGCGGCAAAATTTTTGGATGATATAAAGACTCGGTACAAAATTAAAAAAAAGATTGGGGTATATAACAATATATGGTTGGAAATTAAAAAGGTTAGGGATTATGAGGGTGGAAAAATTATGGCTGCAGATAGAGCTGCAACTTTAAGTTCTGTTATTCTCATGGAGTCATATAAGATATGAATCGAAAAGCTATATTATTATGTACAAAAGGCGAGGCCTTTTGGGGCTAAGCGAAAGAATAGGTATTGAAAAAATTCAGACATTCTTTTTTATGATATTGCCGATAAGTGAAGGTGCTCTTCGATTCTTTCAACTCATTTTACAGCTTTAATATTTTCTTTATCCAAAAAACTGATTGTCAACTTAAGGTCTTTTTGGATTTTTCTATTTGAAATTTCCAGGTTTTTGAGTCTGGTATCCAATTTCGCAAGTTCGTTTTGGATTCTCATCCGCGACATTTTCATTTCGGACAGCAGTTCCGTCTTTAGATTTTCGGATTCTGCCTCAGTTTCTTCGCGCATAATTTTCCTTATTTGGGTTAAATCTTTGTTGGCTAACATGGTTACAATTTACGTCTTTGATATAGAAGTTTCAATAAGTCAAATTATATCAGTAGCCCTACCTGGAAGCCATACGAACTTTTTACACTTGAAATATTTCCATTTTTAATTCCTTTGCTTTTTGTAAAAAGAAATCGCGCCATTTTTTTTCTGGTAATTTGATTAGCATTCTGGGAAAATCAGAAATTTTTTCAGCTTTAATAAGTTGACTACCTAGCTGAACTGGATCAATATTAGTCTCAAATTTAATGCGCGCCAGCTTTTTTAATTGTTCCCAAGTATACCCCTTTTTGGTCAAAAGGAGATAAAGATCTATAAAATGACGTGCGGAGGGCTTTTGATAGATTGTGAAGAATTTATTAACAGCAATATCAAGTTTGGAATCAATTGGTATGCCGTTTTTTATATCAGGATTATTTATCTGAGACATTGGGAAATAGGTAAATTCTGTTTTAATGGTTTGATCTGCAAGAATAAAGAAGACTAAATTACGATTGAAACTTTCCTGCATGTCCTTTGTGGCTTTTATCTCTCGAGCTACTTTTGTAGTTATAGTATTAAGCCAAATTTTATCTATCTCTGTCCGGCTGAAAAAGTCTAAATCTTCCGAAAGACGGTGGTGAAGATAATATTCAGAAAGGGCAGTTCCGCCGGTTAAGTAGAAGTTTCTGACAAATGCATAGTCTTTTGAGAGAATTTGAAGAATATGTTTTTGAATAGGGGTTAGGATTTTTTTGGCCATAAAATTAGCTCCATGAATTTTTTTCGGAACGGATCAAGATCCAGCTTCGACCAATATTTACGGGTTAGTCTGACATCAAGTTTCTTATTATTTAGACCAAAGTTAATCATCTGTTCAAGCTTCCAAATCTGGTAAGAAGGAGACTTTTTATCCCAACCGTCAACACTGGTATTCCAGTTGTACATGTGCTAATTATAGCATTTTTTGAGGCCAAATTTAAGGCTAACTTACATGTTTTTGTAGCATAGGAGTGATGGCTGAAGTGGGATTATTATCTACAAGCAGGGAGATTGGGTGATATCCACTAGGAGTGTCAAGTACCCCTTTTGTTGCACAGTTTGTCTTTAAACGAATTTTTGTAAAAACTTAAGTTCTAGTTATTTTGAAACAATGTTAAAGAATTTCAACCTAACAGCAAAGGATGTTGTATATTTTGAACACAATCCTGAGGCAGTTAAAAGTGCTGAATCAGCAGGGGTGGAGGGAATTGAACCCCCAGTCTGGGATTTGGAGTCCCATGGTTTACCGTTAACCGACACCCCTAAAATGATCTGGCAAGCATAGTATAGATAGCTTTGAGTTCCAAGGCAACCTCGTAGTCGAAATATTTGATATTCGCACAACCCATATAGTTTAAATGCTTTCTTTTCGCGGTGTGAGGTTTGAGGTAGCACTTGGTAAATTGTTGAAGGGGTATACGTGTTACATTAGACCAATATTTGACCTTTTCTTCATCGTGATATTCATGGATATGGATTATTATTCGAAATTTTTTCTCATCAATTTTAAATGCGCGTCTGATCAGATTGGTATATGTTCTGGCCATGGTAGGATCAGAGTTGGTAAACGACAGGAAGCTTGTTCTTTTGCTGCCCTCAGTCCAAAAGAGGAGAGCTAATAAGACCTTATAAATATCCTTGTTTTTTGGGATTTTGTTAATAATATCTGATGCTTGGGAATTAAATTTGTTGATCATCTTTTGCCTTTTCATCTTTAGAGTTTTGATTGAGTTAATTCGACCCTGCATTTTTCTCTGTTCAATTCTTTTTAACGCTTGAGAATTTAAAGCAACACTTCTTACCCAAAGAGATGATGTCCCCTGTGAAATTTTAAGCAACTTTGATATTTGCCCAACTGAATACCCGCTTTTTCTTAAGTTTGTAGCCCTATCTTTTATAGATTGATCATACGGAAGCATTTACAGTTACATATTAAATAGGTTCACATACAAAGTCAATGAATTATACTTTGCGTGTTGTTTTAACTCCCTTGATATTTTTTAGCGGCCTGGTTTATGCAACACTTGTCCATTTAAAATTTGATAAACCTGGAAATTTTGGGAAAAATGTAGTATCTTACTTTTGGGTCGCAAAATAACTGCACACTAAAAAGACAAGGAGTATTGCAATGACGACTTTCGTTCAAGAAGGCGAATATACTTACAGGTTGGAAAATTGTGATAAAGTACTCACTGATCAAATCCCAGTAGCCGGGGATTTGAAATACGGACCGTCGGGTGAGGTATATAGCTATAGTGGCGAAGATTGGGTGCAGGTTCAAGATCCTCCCCAGCGGGTAAGTTTGCCACCGAGTGGGGCAAAATACAGCCGGCACACGGCGATCAGGTAGTTTCTATTAATTATTTCTTTGATGCGACCTGTGGGGGGCTAAGGATAACTGGAAAAATAATATTCCAAGTCCGATGCCCCTCTAAATTTTTTTTATTTTAGTTTTGTGGTTTCTTTGTGAAGAGTTTGCTTTTTGCAGGTTTTGCACCATTTTTTAATTTCTAATTTTTTCTCCATATTTACTTTATTACGCTCTGTTACGTAATTTTGACTTTTACAATCTTTACAAATTAAAGCAACTAATTCTCTTGCACCTTTTTTTGCCATACGAATGGTATTTTACAACCTGGATACTATTTTATTCAACAGGAATTTATTTTGAGCCTAGTGAGAGAGTCGAACTCTCGTCTGAGACTTACCAAGTCTCTGTTCTGCCGTTGAACTAACCAGGCATTAGCTGGATCTTGCATATTATACTTAAATGTGACAAATAAAAAAACTAACTTTTTAATTCTTCTTGCATCATCTGTATTGGTTTTTATTTTTAGCTTGGATTTATTTGGAATTACTTTGAAGGATGAAATTAGTAAAACTGAAAAGTTTGTAAAGAGTAGATTTAATTTATCTCCACCTAAAGATGAGAGTATTACTCTAGCTTTTGGTGGCGATGTAATGCTTGGAAGATCAGTATTAACAAAAGCTGACAGACTAAATGACTACGGATATCCATTAAGAAGAATAAAAGCTCAGCTGAATAATCCTAATATTTTTTTCGTAAACTTAGAATCTCCTTTTTATCATGATTGCCCCAGGGGAGATTCCGGAATGATCTTTTGTTCTGACTTTAAGATGATAAATTCCTTAAAAGAAGGGGGAGTAAATATTGTTTCTTTGAGTAATAACCATGTTTCAAATTATGGGAGTGAAGGCTTTGAAGAAACAAAGAATATGCTTGATGGAAACGCTATTCTTTGGGCTGTTTCAGACAAACCTCAAATTAAAGAGGTGAAAGGAGTTACTTTTGGTTTTTTAGCCTTTGATTTAGTTTCTAATAAGCTTAAAGAGGAATATATAGATCTAGTTAGAGAGTCGGATAACAAGGTAGATATTCTTATTGTTTCAGTCCACTGGGGTAATGAGTACACATATACCCCGAACACAAACCAGAAATCCTGGGCCAAAGACATTGTTGACTCTGGTGCAGATGTAATTATTGGACACCATCCGCATTGGGTGCAAGAAATGGACTATATAGACCAAAAACCAGTTTTTTATTCTCTTGGAAACCTGGTATTTGATCAAATGTGGAGCGAGGAAACAAAAAAGGGAGAACTTGTGTTTCTTACTTTTGAAGGAAAGCAGTTAAAAAGTGTGCAGGCTAAAAAGGTATATATCCAAAGTGTTGGAGAACCCCAGATTATTGAAAATTAGCCCCATAATGTTGATTAGTAATTATTTTTTAGTATAATTTGGGTGTCTACGTTCTTATTAAATACATTAAAAATTTGAAGGAAGCTTTTTATGAAATTCAAAATCGCGTTTGTTCTGTGTATTTTGGCGATATGTGTCTCCACAATTGCGCTGGCAGTTTTTGAAGGGCAATTGAATCGCGACACGTCCTATTGGGCTGATGCGGCCCAAAAAACTGAAGATCCCGTCCAGATTTCTGCCAATCTTGTTCGGCTTCAGGCCGGACTTGATAAATGGAAGATACTCTCCGGAAGAACCATATTTATGCCATTTGATATGTTTCTTCTTCGGGATCAAGTCTCTCATGCTGTTGATTTGGCAGGGAAGCTGTCAGGTGTGGACAGATCTGCAGCTGAGTATGGTGCCGTCAGGTACATGCTCCAGTCCAATTTGGGGGTAATAAATTTTATGTGCCAATACATCATTGGGTATTGGCTTGTACATGGTGGACTACTTTGGTTAATGTTGCTCCTTGGGGGTTTTGGGGGGTTTGCAATCCTCTGTTTGAAAGTATAACGTAGACCAAGCCTGGTGCAGCTTGACACATATGTGTGAATTGCACCTTTTTCTTCTTTGTGCTGAGGCTAGGATTCGAACCTAGGTAGCCCGTTCGGGCGCGAGATTTACAGTCTCGTGCAATTGGCCGCTCTGCCACCTCAGCTTATTAACTTCTTTTGAATTGTATCAATTTCTATTTGTGTTTGCATCCAGATTCATATGTAGGTATGTCTGATGTGTTAATACGAAGTTCGAATCTGGAGCCGACGGGAGGGCTTGAACCTCCGACCTTTGCTTTACAAAAGCATTGCTCTACCACTGAGCTACGCCGGCGCAAGAGAATTATATCAAAAATGGAAATTATATTGGAGTAGAGGTATATGCATGACCCCGCTTAGAGGGGTTTTGGGATGAATTTTTCCCCTGGGAAACCAGGTGGGTGAACTCAGCAAAATTCTTTCTTGAGTCTTGCAATTTGTCCTCCCAGAAAAAACTCGTTGGTGAGGAAAAAGCTTCCCCGAAACGTCCCTATAAAGCAGGGTCACATTTATAATACCACGCCATGTAAAGAGTGAAAAGTGTTTAAACTATTGCGCCACCAGGAATCAAAAGTTTAAGGATGAAGTTTATAGCTGGAGAAATGACCATATCAAGAGGAGATGCCCCTCCAAATAGCGGAAAAATAAGAAGGAAAAGAAGAAGTATTCCATACCTTGAAATAAATCGGTTGTATTCTAGCGCATCTTTTTTTGGAAGAATTCCCACAATTATCTTTCCACCATCCAATGGATGAATGGGAATTAAATTAAATATAGCCAGAGCAACGCAAAGGATGATAATAGGTTCAAACAAGTAGGGAAGAAACCAAAGTCCACTGAAGGGAGTTTGGGTGAACCTAAGCATTACCCCGAGTATAATGGCAAGTATAAGATTTGAAGCTGGTCCCGCAAGCGAAATAAGAGCAGTATCTTTCCTCGGATTTTTAAGATTATATGGATCAAACATAACGGGTTTTGCCCACCCAAAAGGAATTACAGGGGCTCCCAAGGCTCTTAAAAAAACCAATACTAAAAGCAGGGTAGTTCCGATGGGATCATAATGCCTAAGCGGATTTAGGGAGAGCCTTCCTTCAAGTTTTGCAGTTGGATCGCCGAGATAGTTACCCATCCATGCATGGGAAGCTTCATGAATTGTAATGGCAACAACAAAGGCGATTATCCAAAATAGAATGTTTAACATGGTATACAAAATGACGTCTTCCTAGTATAATACAAAGTCGAGCTTAAATCTAAAGCTTGTTTAGTTTAAATATGTCATACGTCTGTCAAATCTGCGGAAAGAAAAATGTAGTAGGAAGGAGTCAAAAGCACAAGCGGGGTGTGGCTGGAAAGAGATGGAAAGCACGTGCTCAGGAAACTCCCAGGCTTTTTCGTGCTAATCTTCAAAAGGTTACTGTTCGTCTTGGAGAGAAAGACTCTCAAATGAGATTGTGTGCAAAGTGTATTAAGAGGATAAAAAAATATAAGTCGATTGGAGATTATTCTTCTATTAATATTATTTAGTATTAAGATATAAGAGAGTTGGTAGGGTATCCTTCGCTAAATTGCTTCCAAGTTACTTGGTTTTTACCTTCGAGTTGGACTAAGTCTAAGATTAACACCTTTCTGTCTCCGTTAAGGTGGGATGAAATTATTTTAAGCCTTTGCTCTTTTGAGCTTTTATCTTTTGAGTTTAGGGTAACCTGTGTCCAGACACCCGGCCATGGTTGCATTGCCCGCACAATGGAGTCTATTGTTTCTGCATCAAGTACGATATCCATATTCTCTATGAAATTGAGATGATATTTTACTTCCAAACTTTTTTTGGAAATAGCTGCCTTTATAAATTTAGGGTCTATAAAGGCATCTTCCTTTTTAATTTCTTTTGTTGTACTAACCCCGTCGTCATTTTGTGCCTTGGGCCTGATTTTTCCCGAAATGTAAGCTGGTAAAACTTCAAGAAGGACATCCTTCGACCTTTCAAATATTCTATCCCTCAAAGAAGCTGTGGTGTCACTTTTTTTAACACTTTCTTTAAATTTTGTAACAATTGGGCCATGGTCGAGTTTTTCATCCAGTTTTATGATTGTTCCACCTGATTCTGTATCTTTCAAAACGATTGCAGCCTGTACCGGTGAAGCGCCGCGATATTTTGGAAGAAGTGACGGGTGAATGTTTAAGATACCCTTTGGAAAATAGCTTATTACCTCCGGCGGGATTATCTGCGAGTATGAAGCAAGAACCCCGATATCTGCTTCGATTTTGCTACCCATTACTTCTTTTGCATCGAAGAATATGGGAATTTTTCTTTTGTGTGCCCAGTCATCGACAGGAGAATAGGCCAAAAACTTTTTTCGTCCTGTCGGCTTTGGTTTTTGTGTTACAACCGCCACAATGGGAGATACACCACCCGTGTTGATATATCGCTTATGGAGTCCAGTAAGAATCGGCAGCACATAGCCGGGAGTTCCAAAGAAGACAATTCTCATACAATTTCAACCTCCTCCCACTCGTCAGTTTTTTCGTCATATTTATATAGCGGTTTTTTTTCTTTCAAAAGCTTGTCTATAAAAAGCTTTCCATCCAGGTGGTCTATTTCATGGAGTACAATCTGGGCGGGAAAGCCTGTAAATTCTTCTTCCATCTCTTTGCCGCTGGAGTCTAAAAACTTAATGGAAACCCTTTGTGGTCTTTTTAGAGGTCCGTAGATGTTTGGAATAGAAAGGCACCCTTCAAAGATTGTCTTTTCTCTTTTTTGTTTTCTTTTCAGGCTTTGGCCTTTTGTTTTTTTTCTTATGGCCTTTCTTTTCCCAACTGAAACTATCTCGGGGTTTATAACAACACGGTATCCGGACCCGTTAATCATGGCGAACATTCTCAGGCCCTTTCCTATCTGAGGTGCAGCAAGACCAACACCTTCAGGATCTTTTTGCACTTTGAGGGTGTCGACCAGATCCCTTGCAAGATCTCTTATTTTTTTGTCGACCGTCAGCACTCGCTTTGCTTTTTGCCTTAAGATCGGGTTTTTTATGTCTACGATTTTTTGTACCATGAGACGAATTATACTACTTAAGGCCTATAAATTGCATGCTCTAGAGATTTTCTAACTCAGATTTTGCCTTAGGGTCGTCCGGGATGATGTTTTCAAGGATATAATTTAGTTCTTCTTTTGCTTCTTGAGTATTCCCTTGGGATTTATAGAAAAATGCTAGAGCTTCTCGGGCATCTTTGTAGTTAGGCTTAAGAATAGTTGCCTCTTTGAGTGTTTGTATTGTTTTGTCGTACTCCTTTTGCCTGGCATAAACGAGTGCTAGGTTATATAAAATTTTTGGGTCGTTTGGCGATAAGCTAGCGGCAGCCACAAGAGTTTCCACGGCTGAACTAATTAGATTTTGGTCGATATCGCTTAGTTTAATTAATGTTGCAGCTCGGGATTTATATAAAGATAAGTTTTGTGGAGATATTTTAATAGCTTGAGAAATTTCGTAAAGCGAAGTTTCTGCAAAAAGTTTTGTAGCTTGTGTATCTTTTTTTTCAAATGAATTAAGCGCTATGCCAAGAGCTGATTTGGACATTTCGTCAAGGTAGGTAGGCTGTGTAACTGGAGAGCTTTTAATGGCTTTATATAGAGTCATTCTTGCTTCTTCAAATTTGGCTTGGTCATTAAGAAGCCTTCCGGATGAATAATATATATCTGCTTTATACATTCGGACGATGAAATATATTAGTAGCAATGCTCCTAAGAAGACAACAGAAATATATGTCCAGCCGATATAGTCTATTTTTGTGCTGTTGTCTTCAGCTAGTTTGTCTTGGGTTGCTGTAAGGGAAATTGCAAAAGCAGGGAATAGGAAAAAAAGTTGCGATATTGCAACAACAGAAAAGCCAAAAAAATTGGTTATTAAAATTCCCAAATACCCCGAAAGCATTGCGGCGGTGAAAGTTTTAACTTCAAGATCTTTAGTTTTGCTTTTGACAAATATGATTTTATAAAAAATGCTTAGTGATCCGAGGACGACTACAAGATAACTGGCAAGTCCGAGTATGCCTGTTGTTGCAAGATAGTTTAAATATTCGTTGTGGGCTTTGTTATATATGAAGTCCCATTCGGAAACCAGATTTTGCTCTTGAGGTTTGTACTTGAAGTATGAATAAGCAAATGTTTCAACGCCGCTTCCGAATAACGGATAAGCCCTCCAGATTTCTATAGCACCTTTCCAGACAATTTTTCTTATATCTGCCGACTCTGTTCCTCCGGGATCTGTAGCGTTTTGTATTTCAATTTCTTGGGAGACCCCACTTTTTATGCTGGAAGCTTTATGCTCGAAAAAATTAGTTGCCGCTGGTGTCCATGAAGTTCCAAAAATAACTGCGGCGGCAAAATAGAGCAAATTGCTAAATAGAGCGTTTTTAATGTTTTGCTTGTCATATAAAAATAAAAAGGTGGTATAGACAAAATCAACAACAAAAAATGCCAAAAGTCCTGATCTGGATTTTGTAAAAAGTAGGCAAATAAAAACTGCCAATGAGGATATCTTAAGAAGATAGCCGAAGTGATTTGGTTTTTTGCTCTGTGCCTTTTGCAACTGGTGTGCCCAAAAAAGGGGAATAGTAGCTGTCAAAAAGGCGGCAAGCCAATTGGGCTGACCCAGAGTTGAAAATACTCTGTTTACCACATCTTGCACCCAAAGATTTTTATCGATTCCAAAATGCTCTAGTATTCCATACGTGGCAGCCAGAAGAGCAGATACGCCGAGACATTTAAAATGGAAAAACGTATCCTTTTTGGTGTTGTTTGATACATAGGCAAAGTAGAGGATGAGGTAGGATATTGTGGAGGTAAGGCTGCCATTGAATCTGGAATAATAACCAAAAAGAGATGTGGTTTTGTCAATCGAAACCACAGTTGAGATAATTTGGGATAGCAGAAAAATTAAAAGAGGAATGTCAAGTATTGTGCGACGGAAAATAATTTTTTTGTTAAGGATGCTTTTAGCTATCCAGAGAAACAAAATAATAATAGAAGCGATATAAGTAAATATTAGCTTATTGAATTCAAATATTTCGGACGTAAACGGGACAACAAGTATCGGTGTTAGAAATAGTACTGCGGCAAAAGTTGCCGGTATTATTTTTCTCATCGATTTTTTCATATATTTATCATACTTGTGTTTGATTTTAAAAAAAAGCTGTATTGAATTACTTTCTATCAAGGGTATACTTTATGCGCCGACTGCTTTTTTTCAATTTTTTAAAAAATGTAATATCTACTATATTTATTTATATTACCACTGTGTATGAAGTTAAAATTTCTAAATAAAAAAATTAAGTTAAAAAATGCCGGAAAGTTTTTTTCTGGAATTGCTTTGGGGAGTATATTTGGTGTTTTTTCTCACGATGTTGGAATCGATTTAGGAACTGCCAATACGCTAGTTTGGGTCAAGGGAAAGGGTATTGTCATTCGCGAGCCGTCAGTAGTTGCAAGGCAGAGGAAAACGAAAGAGATTCTGGCGATTGGGGCATCGGCAAAAAAAATGCTTGGAAAAGCTCCTCAGACGATTGACGTGGTCCGGCCTTTAAAAGATGGGGTTATTGCGGATTTTGACGCAACTGCGGCAATGTTGAGCCATTACATTAAAAAAGTGCATGAGTCCGGTACCGTAATGCCAAAGATTCCAAAACCTCGAGTTGTTATTGGAATCCCATCAGGGGTGACTGAGGTGGAAAGAAGGGCAGTTGCCGATGTAGCAATTTCCTCAGGCGCAAGACAGGTTTATCTAATTGAAGAGCCCATGGCGGCTGCAATTGGGGCAGGTCTTCCTATAGAAGGAAGCGAAGGAATATTTATTGTAGATATCGGTGGCGGTACTTGTGAAATCGCTGTAATTTCGCTTGGGGGGATTGTTTTGGGGCGTTCAATTAGAGTTGCTGGAGATGAAATGAATGAAGCTGTATCCAGTTATGTTAGATTAAAGTACTCGCTTCTTTTAGGTGAATCAACTGCCGAGGACGTTAAGATTCAAATTGGCTCGTCACTTGGCGAGAAGGATAAGTTTTATGTAGTAAGGGGGCGTGATCTTGAGTCCGGCCTTCCAAAATCTATTAAGCTTTCAAGTCTTGAGGTACAGGAAGCTCTTGCACCAATTGTTCAGGAAATTACCACGGCGATTGTTGATACATTGGAGGAAACACCTCCTGAGCTCGTGGCCGATATCATGGAGTCTTCGATTGTTATGGCAGGTGGAGGGTCTTTGCTTTCTGGAATTGATAAAGTGGTTGCAGAATCTACTAAAATGAAGGTGACGGTGGCTGATGATCCACTAACGTGTGTTGTTAGGGGTTGCGGTAAAGTTTTGGACGATGCGGTGCTTTTGGAAAAAATCAGAGTTACCCGCGGGCTTTAGAAAAGCTTGAGTATTGGGTTAATATTTATTGTATGGATCTTCTTGGGAACAACAAAAACGACTCCTGGCTAAACTGGTTTCTTAGAGGAGTTTTATTTTTAGGTGCCCTGATTCTTTTAGGGAGGCTGTTTGAGCTCCAGGTCATTAAAGGTAAATATTTTAGGTCGCTTTCTGACGATAATCGTATTCGAGAAATTACTCTTCCTGCGCCTAGGGGAAAAATTCTTGCAAGGGGCGGAGAGGTTTTGGTCACAAACAGGAAAGTAGATAAAAAGATTGTTTACTCTCCTGAGAGCGGGTATAAAAAGGTCGACAACGCTGACTCAACACCTTCCGAAGGCTTAATCAGCCTTTGGGTGCGTGATTACCCTCTTAAAGATGCTTTCTCACACGTTTCAGGATATGTGGGAATGGTAAACCAAGATGAGGTTTCAAAAGTAGATGCACAATGTATACAAAAAGGGGCAAGAGATGCAGAACTTTTAGTGGGAAGAGGGGGTTTGGAAGAAAAATATAACTGTAGTCTTTCGGGAACCTTCGGCAAAGAGCTTATTGAAGTAGATACCATGGAAAAAAAAATAAGAATATTAGGGAAAGAAGACCCAGTCCCAGGTGAAGATTTAAAAACGAACATAAACTTTGGCCTTCAGAAGTTTGTCGCCACCCTTTTGGATGGTGTGAAAGGAGCAATCGTTGTCAGTGACATAAAGGGCCAGATTTTAGCCCTTTATTCATCGCCGGCATTTGATCCTAATGCATTTGTTTCGGTTCAAAATGCGGACAAAGTTAAGGAGTATTTAACAGATCCTGCGATGCCCCTTTTTGATAGGGCTATATCGGGCTTATATCACCCTGGGTCTGTTTTCAAACAAGTAACGGCTGTTGCCGCTCTTGAAAGCGGAGTGATAGACGCGAGTTACCGCTATAATGATACGGGACAGCTAATATTAAAAACACTTTATGGAACTTATACATACAATAATTGGTACTTTACCCAGTATGGAAGAAGTGAAGGGGAGATTGATGTAACGCGCGCCATAGCAAGATCGACAGACACCTTTTTTTATGAAATGGGTGATCTGTTGGGAATAGAGAAGCTTGCTTCTTGGGCAAAAAAGTATGGACTTAATTCAAAAAGTGGAATTGATATTCCGGGCGAGATTTCTGGTTTGGTTCCCGATCCGGAATGGAAGCTTAGGATAAAAGGCGAACAGTGGTTTTTGGGCAATACCTACCATATGGCAATAGGTCAAGGAGATCTGGCGCTTACACCTGTTTTGGTTAATCAGATAACCCAAGTAACAGCTTCTGGTGGAAAACTTTGTGAGCAAAAAGTTGTAGGTAGCAGTTCGTGCAAAGATCTTGGGATCAGCAAGAATAGCTTTGAGCTTGTCAAACAGGGAATGAAAGAGGCGTGTTCACAGGGTGGAACAGGCTACACGTTTTTTGATTCCAATCCATCAGTGGGGTGTAAAACAGGAACTGCAGAGACATTCGAAAATGACAAAACCCATGCTTGGTTTACCTTTTTTGCGCCCACCGATGACCCTCAAATTGTTGCTACAGTATTTGTAGAAAAAGGTGGTGAGGGATCAAAAGTTGCGGGACCCGTAGCCAGAAAAATATTTGACTTTTGGTTTGGTAAAAAAATTGAAAGTACATATTAATGTCTTGAGAAGCTATTATTTATTTAGTGAATAAAATCGATTATACGGTTTTGACATCTTCGTTCTTACCATTTGGACCCAAAAGACTTTCGCTTTTAATATCGTATTTTAAAAGCAGCGAGGGGGTGTGGAATGCTTCAGCATCGGACCTTTTGTCTTGTGGGCTAAGTAGTAAAATAGTCCGTTCGTTTGATAGCTATAGAAAAGCAATTAATCCTCAGGAATACTTTCGCAACCTTGAAAAAGAAGGCGTCTATTCTTTAACAAAAGACGGCCCCTCGTATCCCTTCAATCTTTCGGGGCTTGACGATTCTCCCTTAACTCTTTTTGTCAAAGGTAAACTTAAAAAGGGAGACTTCAGGGCAATTGCGATTATTGGATCAAGAAAGATGAGTGAATATGGGAGAAAGGCGGCAGACTATTTTTCAAGAGAGCTTTCTAAAAAGGGGATAACTATTGTTTCGGGACTTGCACGGGGAGTCGATACTCAGGCACACACTGCGGCTATTATGGCGGGTGGTCGGACAATTGCAATTTGCGCTTGTGGCTTGGACAGAGTTTATCCGCCCGAGAACCAAAAGCTAGCAGGAAAAATAATAAAATCTGGGGCACTTATAAGCGAGTATCCTTTAGGGTATCCCCCTTATCGCGAAAATTTTGTTGTAAGAAATAGAATTGTGGCGGGTCTATCTCGTGCCGTTGTTGTTATCGAAGGAGAAGAAAAAAGTGGGACATTAATTACTGCCACTTATGCAGCAAACCAAGGTCGGACAGTTTTTGCGGTCCCTGGGAGTATTTTTTCCAAAACCTCGGGTGCCTGCAGGTTTTTGATTAAGAATGGCTGTGAGATTGCATTTGACGCTGGCGATATACTAGAAAGCGTTAAGTTTTAGTTTTGTAAAAAGGCAGGGTCTTTGTATACAATAGAAAAATATGGATTTAGTAATTGTTGAGTCGCCTACAAAGGCGAAAACACTTGGAAACTTCTTGGGAAGCGGATTTGATGTTATGGCCACAATGGGTCATATTAAAGATCTTCCCAAAAGTAAACTCGGCGTTGATGTAAAAAACAATTTTAAGCCGACCTATCTTGAAATTAAAAAGAAGGAAGATATTGTAAAAAAGATTAAGGATGCGTCTAAAAAGGCCTCATCAATTTTTATCGCAACAGACCCCGATCGTGAGGGAGAGGCCATTGCAGCGCACGTAGAAGAGACAATTGATTCAAAAAAGAAAATTTCTCGAGTAACGTTTCATGAAATTACTAAAGGAGCTGTGGAGGAAGCAATGAAAACTCCGCACAAGGTAAACAAAAACCTGGTTAGTGCGCAAGTTGCACGAAGAGTGCTTGATAGGCTCGTCGGATATGAACTTTCACCACTTTTGTGGAAAAAAGTAAGAAGAGGGCTGTCTGCAGGCCGTGTGCAAACTGTTGCAGTAAGACTTATTGTCGAGAAAGAGCAGGAGATTAAAGCGTTTAAGCCGCAAGAGTATTGGGAAATTGCAGTTGAGGTAAAAAAGGGCAGCAAGGATCGTTTTTTCGTTTCTCTTGCAAAAATAAATGGCAAAAAAGCAGAGATTTCCAGCTCAAAAGAGGCCGCAAACGCGGTCGGGTTTCTTAAGAGGGCAAAGTACTCAGTTGGGGATGTGACAAAAAGAGAAGTGACAAGGTCTCCCTATGCTCCGTTTACAACTTCCACAATGACTCAGGCTGCATCTAGGATTTATTTCTGGTCTTCAAAAAAAACGATGAGTATTGCTCAAAGACTTTATGAGGAAGGGCTTATCACTTATCACAGGACGGACTCAACAAATATTGCAGCAAGTGCACTTGGTGTGGCTAGGGAATATATAGAAAAAAACTATGGTCCAAACTACCTTCCTAATGCACCCAGAATTTTCAAAAAAAAGTCCAAACTTGCTCAGGAGGCTCATGAGGCAATACGTCCGACAAATGTAAACGCACCTTTCAAACTCTCCAATCATAAATTCGAAAGTGAAGCTAAGGTTTTATATGAACTGATTAGCAAAAGATTTATAGCATCTCAAATGGCAGAAAGTGTATATGACGAAACTAGAGTGATAGTTGAGGCAAAAAGTAGGGAGGATATTTATCTTCTTACTGCGTCGGGTATTGTTAAAAAGTTTAACGGATGGAGAGTTATTTTTAATAAAAAAGAGTCTGAAGATATAGTTTTTCCCAACATTACAAAAGGTGATGCTTTGGATTTGGTAAATGTCGCATCAGAACAGAAATTCACCCAGCCTCCGGCACGGTTTACCGAAGCCTCTCTTATTAAGACATTGGAGAATCTTGGAATTGGCAGACCCTCTACCTATGCTCCGATTATTTCAACAATTCAAATTAGAAATTACGTTGAGAAAAAAGAAGGAAAGTTTTTTCCGACAAAAGTTGGAGAGGCAGTAAACAGTTTTCTTGTTCCGAACTTTCCCGGTGTTTTTGAGTACGGTTTTACAGCCGAGATGGAAGGAAAATTCGATGGCATTGCGGAAGGAGATCTTAAGAGAGAAAAAGTCTTAAAAGACTTCTGGAGTCCTTTTGAGAAAAAATTGTCCAGCGTTGAGAAAAAAGCAAAGAGGGTAAAAATTGAAACCGAGAAATTAGGTAAAAAGTGTCCCGAGTGCAAAAAAGGTGAGCTGGTAATACGGATTGGAAGGTTTGGAAAATTTGTTTCCTGCTCGCTTTTTCCGGACTGTAAATATACAGAAAAATATGTGGAAAAAATTAATATGAAGTGCCCGGAGTGCAAAAAGGGTGAGGTGATTGTAAAAAAGTCAGCAAAAGGAAGACGTTTCTTTGGCTGTTCCAGATACCCAGACTGTAAATGGGCATCATGGAAAAAACCACAAATGGACCAGGAAAAAGAAAAACCCGGCAAATAATACTTAGAATTGCCGGGTTAAACCGCTAAACAGATATTTCTCCAGAAATTTTTGGATGGCTGTGGTAACGAAGAAGCTTAAAGTCATCCTCCCCAAATAAGTTAATGTTTATGATGTCCGGATTAATTGAGACGGACGGAATGGGAAGAGGCTGTCTTGTTAGCTGTTCTTTAGCCTGATCAAGGTGATTTAGGTATAGGTGTGTATCACCCAAAGCCATGATGAGCCTTCCTGGCTTAAGACAGCACACCTGAGCAACCATCATAGTCAGAAGAGAGTATTGGGCAATATTAAAGGGTAAGCCCAGGAAACAATCAACGCTTCTCTGATACATCTGGCATGATAGTTTTCCATTTGCTTCATAAAATTGATACAAAATGTGACATGGAGGAAGCGCAACATCATCAATGTGAGCAGGATTCCAAGCACTGACCACCATGCGTCTGTCTTGTGGGTTTGTCTTGAGGATCCCGATAACTTTCCCCAGTTGGTCAATTTCACTTCCATTATCACCGGACCACCTGCGCCACAGCCGTCCGTATACAGGACCAAGATCACCCCGGGTATTGCCAAACACTGTATCGTTAATGATGCGGTGCGTGAACTCTTCCTTCTTTTTTTTCCACTCTGGTGAATATTTTGGAAAGGCCTCTTCAAGACCATTTTCTCGTAGGTATTTCTGAAAAGGCCATTCGTCCCAAATGTGAACACCTTTTTCAACAAGAGGGCTAATGTTTGATCCTCCTTTGACCATCCAGAGAATTTCTCTAAGGATAGTTTTGAAGGACATCTTCTTTGTGGTAAGAAGCGGAAAGCCCTCGGCAAGGTCGTGCTCAAATCTTGCACCAAAAATTGAGTAAGTGCCAGTTCCGGTACGCTCATGCTTTTTGAGCACACCGTGTGTCAGTATTTCATTTAGGATATCAAGGTATTGCTTCATACTGCCTTACCTCCTAGTTAAGTTGTTATTTACTTTTTAATCTGCGCGGTTTGATAAAGAGGTTAATACATTTTGTCCAAAATTCAAAGCCCAAAAATACTTCTGGTATTTTTAATATATAGTAGATAAAATGGCCCGGGTATGACTAGGGAACTGGATTTGGAAGCACACCGAAATCCTCCTCGAGGATCTATTGAGGTAATTACGGGGCCTATGTTTTGTGGAAAGACGGGTGAGATGATTCGCAGACTTCGCAGAGCTGAGATTGCCAGACAGGAGATTCAAGTGTTTAAACCAAAAATTGATACTAGATACGATGCCAGTAACATAGTATCGCATGCAGGTTGTGGTTTTCCTGCACAACCAATTGAAAAATCAGTCGAAGTACTGGAGAATCTTAAACCGGCTACGACAGTGGTTGCAATCGATGAGGCTCAGTTTTTTGATCCAGAAATTGTGCAAGTTGTTGCAGAGTTGGCAGGTAGAAATATTAGGGTGATTATTGCTGGACTGGCTACAGATTTTCGAAATGAGGTTTTTGGGTCGATGCCTGAAATACTAGCTGTTGCTGATGATATTGATAAGTTGCTTGCCATATGTACGGTTTGCGGTGAGGATGCCACTCGTACTCAGAGATTAATTGATGGAGTACCTGCCAAATATGAGGATACTGTTATTAGGGTTGGAGCAAATGAACTCTATGAAGCGAGGTGTTCCAAACACCATCAAGTGATTAAAGAATAAAACATTATAATGGACAGACAAAATAAAGGTTATTTAATACTTTTTGAGGGAGGTGAAGGTTCTGGTAAGAGTACAATAACGAGCTTAATTTATGACAGACTTAAGGATAAGGGTTTAGATATAGAAAGAATGTATGAACCTGGGACAAACCCTATTTCTATCGCTATTGCTAAACTTTTGAGAGAAAAGTCTCCTAATGGATCCGATATGGAACCCCTAACGGAACTTTTTTTGTTTGAAGCAGCGCGGTCTGAACTTGTGGTAAAAGACTTAATCCCAAAACTAAATACCGATGGGAAAATTATAATTTTGGATAGATTTACAATGAGTACGCGGATTTATCAAGGTGTAGTTAAGAACTTGGGTAGGGACTTGGTAGAGTATCAAAATTATTTAGCTGCAAGGGGGATTGAACCAGACTTAAACATCCTTTTGGATGTGGATACTGAGACTGGTTTGTCTAGAAAGCCTCAATCGAAACTTGAGAGAATAGATAGTTATGGTGTTGAATTTCACACGCGAGTTAATAGTGCATATTTGAGACTTGCCCAGCTTGATAACACAATAACTAAAAAATGGCATATTGTTGATGCAAGAAAACCGTTGGATATTGTTATGGAGAATTCATACAGAATAGTCGAAGGGGCTCTTATTAGAAATGGGTTTATGGAGTCTGAGATTAGTTTTTCAAAAGAGCGAAGATAGGTTTTTTATATAGATCTTCTTGGGATATAATACCTATTATGGAAAAAATTGTTGAATGTGTTCCCAATTTCTCTGAGGGGAGAAATAAAAAGGTCATCACTGCAATTTTTAATGCTGCAAAAAAAGTTAAGGATGTAAAAGTTTTTGAACTCGAATCCGATAAATCTCACAATAGATGTCTTTTTACTATAGTTGGAGAACCTCAAAAAGTAGTCTCGTCTGTTTTTGAATCAATAAAGACTGCGACAGTACTTATTGATATGAACAAGCATGTTGGAGAGCATCCTCGAATTGGAGCATGCGATGTTGTCCCTTTTGTTCCGGTTGGCGGAGTTTCTATGAAAGAGTGTATAGAACTTTCTAACAAGTTGGCAAGGAAAGTTGCAAGAGACCTTAAAATACCTGTTTATATGTATGAGGAATCCGCAAAAGTTCCTGCTAGAAGAAACCTTGCGGATGTAAGAGTTGGAGAGTATGAAGGTTTGAAGATTGAGATTGAAAAAAATAAATCCAAAAAACCTGACTATGGAGTTAGTAAATTTCATCCTACGGCTGGGGCTATTGTGATTGGGGCAAGAAAATATTTAATTGCATTTAACGTAAATCTTGATACTAAGGATATTGGTATTGCAAAAAAGATTGCCTCTCAAATACGGGAGAAAGACGGAGGAATGAAGGGGATAAAGGCTTTGGGATTTAATGTTGGCGGATATGCACAGGTATCAATGAATATCTGCGATTTTGAGAAGACAAATTTTGATGAAGTATATAGAAAGATCGAACTACTTTCAAAAAAATATAAAACAATGATTAAGAATACAGAAATTTATGGAATGGTTCCGTTGGATGCAGTGGTTTTTGCAATCAAGAAGACTTTTAAAGCAAATACTTTTAAGAAAGATCAAATTTTGGAAACCAGACTTTTTGAATAGTTAAAATTTTATTTTTTGTTTAATAATTATCGACTTAATATGTACAGGAAACTTACAATATCAAAATTTTTAGATGAGGTTGCCTCAGAGAGTCCCACCCCAGGTGGGGGAAGTGTTGCGGCTATTTCAGGAGCCCAAGCAGCGGCTCTTATTGAAATGGTTTGTGCTCTCACTTTAAAGCACGAAAGCTACAAAAGTGTTCACAAAAAGGTACTTTCCTTTAAGAAAGAATCCAACTTATTAAGAAAAAAAATGTATACCCTTTGCGACTCCGATGCTAAATCTTTTAATGCCGTGATTAAGGCATACAAAAGCAAGGATGCTGGTGGAATTCAAAAAACTTTAAAAGGTGCAACCGAAGTACCCCTGCTTACTTACAAGATTGCTATTCGACTTGAACAAATTGCTTCAGACTTGGTCAGAACAGGAAATAGAAACGCCGTCTCAGATGCGAAGTCTGCGCTTTACTTGGCAAAAGCGGCTAAACAATCAGCGCTGGAGAATGTAAAAATAAACCTGAAAGAGATTAACGAAAAAAAGTTTATTGAGAAAGTGAACAGGCTGATTTTGTACAGATAGACTTATGGAAAGAGAAATTAAGCCAGGATTTGTTTTGACAATTTACACCCTGAATGGAGGTGTAAGATATCTATTTCCTATAAGGTTGGGGGAAGATCTTGCCAATATGAACTTTAGGGATGCTACCAACCAGTCTATTGTATTAGATTCAAAAAAAGTCTTACTAAATGACCTTTTAACTGGTGTTACAGAAGAAAGATACGGAGTTGATTGATAGATTTTTTTTTGGTAGAATCGGATATATCAAGTCGTTTATGTTTCCTGGAACTTCCAAACGGCTGTTGAATTAAGGAAACAAAGTAATCAGCTTAATTTATGCCAACCAAAATTTCATTAGAAAAGCTTATTGAATCTGGTGCACACTTTGGGCATCAGGTGCGCAGATGGAATCCTAAAATGGAGGAATACATCTATGGTGAGGATAGCGGCGTTCATATGTTTGACCTTATTAAAACAAAAGAAGCCCTTGAGAAAGTTTTGGATCTTCTTTCGAAGGCTGCAAAAGATGGTAAAAAGGTCGTTTTTGTTGGTACCAAGAAGCAGGCAAAAGAGAAAGTTGCTAGTGTTGCAAAAAGTACGGGTTCATTTTATGTTAACGAACGCTGGCTTGGGGGTACGCTTACAAATTTTGACCAGATAAAAAAATCACTAAGGAAGCTAGATGAACTAACTGGCGAGCGAGACTCTGGCGGACTTGCAGAATATACAAAAAAGGAAAGACTTTTGATTGATAGGGAGATTGAAAGGCTCGAGAGGTTCTTTGGAGGACTTCGGGGGATGGAGAGTATTCCTGACATAATGGTTGTTGTTGATATTAAGAAAGAAAAAGGTGCTTGCCTTGAGGCAAAAATGAAAGGTGTTGAAGTTATTGGAATTGTTGATACAAATTCAGACCCGGAACTTGCGGATTGGGTGGTTCCAATGAATGATGATGCAACCGGTGCTATCGATTATGTATTGTCCTTGATAGAGGTGTCTATGCTGGGTAAAAAGGAGAAAGTGACTGCCAAGAAAGAAGAAAAGTCTAAAGAGAAAAAATCAAGCAAAAAGAAATGAAGATAACTGTTGATAAAATAAGAAAGTTGAAAGAAGAAACGGGTGCTCCGGTTATGAGAGTTAAAAAGGTTTTAGAGGAATACGAGGGGGATGAGGAAAAAGCATTAAAACTTCTTAAGGAGGAAGGTTTTGAAAAAGCCAAAAAAAGAGAGGGTAGGGCAACCTCACAGGGTCTTGTTAAGGCTTACTCTCATCATTCTGGAAAGATTGTTTCTGTAGTAGAGCTTCTTTGTGAGACTGACTTTGTAGCGAGAAATGAGCTCTTTGTCAATCTTGCCTCTGATGTTGCAATGCAGGTTGCTTCCATGAATCCTAAAGATAAAAAGGAACTTGGAGAGCAAGATTTCATTAAGGACCCATCAAAAAAGGTTGCCGATCTTGTTAAGGAAGTAATTGCAAAGACGGGAGAAAATATTCAAATTGGCAGATTTTGCCGAATAGAAATTGGTAAAGATTAATGATAGAACTAGCACGTAAGATAGTTCCTGTTGAGAACTGTTCTTCCTGTGTAGAATTTACCCTTCGTAATAGTGATACAAGTGATCTTCTGGATGGGCTGACAAGGATAAAGTATTGCCCCAAATTTACGCCCAAAAGTAGTAATGAACAGCTGAAAATTATGGAGTTCGTATCGAACTTTTAAGAAGAAGGCTCAAGGAGATTAGGCTTGTGAAATGTTTAGCAAGTGACTGTGCTAATATAAGAGAAAATGGAAGAATCTGAAATACAAAAAAAGATGGAGCAAGTTGTAGACCTTGTTCAAAGAGATCTCTCTTCAATACGAACAGGTAGAGCTTCAAATGCAATCGTTTCTGACATCGTAGTCGCGGTTTATGGCGGTTCACAAAGATTGAAAATTCAGGAAGTTGCAAATATTACAGCATCGGATCCTCAGACTATTGTTATTGATCCTTGGGACAAATCAATTATTGGTGAGATTAAACAAGGGATTCTTGCATCACAAAGTGGTTTAAACCCATCGATAGACAGCGATGTAATCAGAATTTCCATTCCTCCCTTAACAACTGAAGATAGAGAAAAATATGTAAAGCTTTTGGGTGCAAAAGTTGAAGCAGGTAAAGTAATGATTAGGCAAGTCAGGGGAGACGCGATGCATGATATCAAGAAGTCCTTTGAGGAAAAACAGATAACTGAGGATGATAAATTTAGAGAAGAAAAAAAACTTCAGGAGATTACAGATGAGTTTATCGGAAAAATTGATTCGCTTGCGGAAGCAAAAAAGGCTGAAATTGAAAGCCTTTAATTCACCTCAGATTATTTATGCTGCCGTATAACTAAGTTATAATGTTCGCTGCACGAAACTATATCACCAATTTTAAAAATAAATTGCTATAATTACCTGATGATTGTTTCAATTTTGGTTTTTATCCTTGTTCTTTCTCTTCTTATTCTTGTACATGAACTAGGCCATTTTTTTGTAGCAAGAAAGCTTGGAATTTGGGTCGAAGAATTTGGGTTTGGTCTTCCTCCTAGAATATTTGGCAGAAAGTTTGGAGAGACAATTTATTCAATTAACCTTTTTCCATTCGGCGGTTTTGCCAGGATGCATGGAGAGGATGTAGAAGATAATATTCAAAAACCAAAAAGATCGTTTCTTTCGAAAAGCAAAAAGGCCCGTTCTTTGGTAGTTGTTGCGGGGGTTTTGATGAACTTTATGTTGGCAATCATTGCTTTTTCTGTGGTTTATGCTTTTTCTGGAATTCCAAAAGAGGCAGGATATGTAAAAATTTTAGACGTTTCTGCCTCTACACCTGCTCAGACTGCGGGAGTTTTGCCTGGAGACATTATTAAAACCGTTGATGGATCAGAGGTTTCGGACGGAACATCCTTTGTTGCTTTGATAGATGCAAAACGTGGTGAAAAGGTTGGTCTTTTGATTCTTCGGGACGAAAATGGAGCTAAAAGCGAAAAGAAAATTACTGTTGTTCCGAGACAGAACCCTCCGGAGGGTGAAGGCGCACTAGGTGTTACCATCGCTTCAACGGAGGTATACTTCCCCCCGTTTTGGCAGAGGCCGTTTTATGGTGTGTACTTTGGCTTTAAAGACGCGATTTTCTGGGGAAAAACAATATTGTTTTCATTTTCGTCGATTGTTGCCGGTCTTTTCCACGGAAGTGTTCCGAAAGATGTTTCCGGGCCGGTTGGAATTTATGCAATAACAACTGAGGCCCAAAAAGCAGGGATACTTGCGCTTATTAACTTTGTCGGTATTCTTTCTGTAAACCTTGCGATTTTAAATTTAATTCCTTTTCCTGCGCTTGATGGCGGAAGGCTCTTTTTTATAGCACTTGAAGCAGTATTTGGAAGAAAAGTACTGCCAAGGGTTGAAGCTATCGCGCATGCTGCGGGTATGGTTATACTGCTTCTTCTTTTGGTTGCCGTGACAATTGGTGATGTGAGAAGGCTTATTATCTCGGGTGGAATAAGTGGTTTTTTGCAGTCGTTTTCTAAATAACGTATGAGTGAAGACAAAAACAAGTATAAGAAAGAAAGCATTGTCGATAAAGATAGAAATATTTCCAAATGGTATAACCAGCTGGTTTTGAAGGCAAAACTTGCGGATTACGGACCTGCTAAAGGAACCATGGTTATCAGACCCTACGGTTATGCAATTTGGGAAAATATCCAAGCCGAGATGGATAAGATGATTAAGTTGTCTGGTGCCAAAAACGCTTATTTCCCACTTTTTATCCCGGAGAGGATGTTTGAGAAAGAAAAAAAACATGTTAAGGGATTTTCTCCTGAACTTGCTGTTGTAACAATTGCAGGAGGAGAGAAGCTGAAAGAGAATCTGGTAGTTAGGCCTACAAGTGAAATGATTATGTATGATCTTTATTCTAAATGGATTAGTTCCTGGAAAGATCTTCCTTTAGTTATAAATCAGTGGAACAACGTAGTAAGGTGGGAGAAGCGAACCTATCTTTTTTTGAGGACATCCGAGTTTCTTTGGCAGGAAGGGCACGGTGCTCATGCCACTCACAGTGAGTCTTGGGAAAGGGTTCTCTGGGCCATGAATATGTATAGCAAGATAAATACAGGTATTCTTGGGATACCTGGGATTGTAGGAAAAAAATCGGAAAGCGAGAAATTTGCCGGGGGAGATGCGACTTTAACTTATGAGATATTGATACCAAGCGGGAAAGCCCTTCAGGGGTGTACGTCGCACGATTTAGGTCAGAATTTTTCAAAAGCAATGGGAGTAACATTTCAGGATAAAAACGGAAAATTAGATAATGTTTGGCAAAATAGCTGGGGATATACAACTAGGGTTTTGGGCGCTTTAGTTTTGGTTCACGGTGATAACCTTGGACTGGTTCTTCCACCTAAAGTAGCTCCTATTAAGGCAGCTATTATTCCAGTACTTGGTAAGAAAGACACTGATGTTTTGAAGTATGCAGAAAAAGTTAAAGAGGAAGTAGCGGGTGTAAAAAGTGAGTTTCCGGGAGGAGTTGAGATATGGGATGACCCGGATAAAAGTTACGGGTGGAAAATTAACGAAGCCGAACTCATGGGGATCCCTCTAAAAATTCTAGTTGGTACCAGGGAAATGCAGGAAAGGGTAGTTACTGTTTCAAAAAGGACGGACTTAAATTCCAAAAAGCCGGTTAGAGTGACAGACTTAGGAAATGAGACAGAAAAGATACTTGCTGATATACAGAAAGAGATTTTTAATAAAGCGAAAGATTTTTTGTCTAATAATATCCACGAAGCAAAAGACTTTACAGAATTTAAAGACTTAATGGCCGGAAAGAAGGGTTTTGTTAAGACGTTTTGGTGTGGCAGTGAGGTGTGTGAGGCAAAAATAAAAGAGGAGACAAAAGCAACAACAAGGTGTCTTCCGCTTGATAGCAAGAGCTTAAAAGGGGAGTGCATTTATTGCGGCAAAAACGCAGGTGAGGAATGGTATTTTGCCCAGTCTTACTAATAAATTGTCAAAGGAACGAAAAAGAGTTGTTGTAATAGGCGGGGGAACAGGGACTTATACGGTGCTTCTTGGTTTAAAGGAATATCCACTTAGCCTCTCTGCGATAATTTCCATGATGGATTCTGGAGGATCCAATCGGGTTTTGAGAGATGAGTTTGGGCTTCTTCCCACCTCGGACATTCGACAGTGTATTGTAGCCCTTTCCTCGGATGAAACAGACGGACTTTTAAGGAAGTTATTTACTTATCGCTATTCCAAAGGTGTTGGTATTGAGGGGATGACCTTCGGAAATTTATTTATGGTCGCTCTGACTGATATTTATGGATCTCAGGAACAAGCGATTGAAAAAACAATGGAGTTTTTGAAAGTTAAGGGGGAGATTATTCCTGTGACTTATGATAAAACAAACCTAGTTGCGCGCTATTCAAACGGTAAACAGGTCTTAGGTGAGCATGACATTGATGAGCCAGAAAACGGACTAGCAAAGGAAAAAATAGTGGAACTAGAAGTTTTTCCAAAAGCAGGGGCAAATAAAAGGGCTCTGAAAGCGATCGATAACGCAGACCTTATTATTTTGGGTCCAGGAGACCTTTATACTAGTACGCTTCCAAATATTGTGATTAGTGGGGTAGCAGCCCGTGTTGCCGCCTCAAGTGCGAAGAGAGTTCTTGTAATAAACATGATGACCAAAAAGGGACAAACAGATGGATTTTTTGCTTCAGATTATCTGACCGAAATTGAAAAATATTTGGGCAGAGGCTTAATTGATTATTGTTTAGTTAACAATAATTTAAGATTTTCAAAAAATATTTTATGCCGATATATCGAAGAAGGATCCTCTCCCGTCAAAGACGATCTAGGTAAACCCAAAAAGCCAAAGGTAATACGAGAAGATTTTTTATCAGAAAAGATTTATGAGAAGTCAAAGAGCGACAGACTTCAAAGAAGTCTTATCAGGCATGATCCAAAAAAACTTGCTAAGGTGCTTTATGGTCTTTTGGAGGTTGTAAAACCCTCTTGATAGAGAGTGTGTGTTTTTTTATACTGTAAATCGTTATGGAGGATTGTGTTTTTTGCAAAATTGCCAGAGACAGGTCTAGAAAATTTTACTATGAATCTGCCGGATTTGTCGTTTTTGAGTCTATCGATCCTAAAGCAAAAACACATCTTATAATTGTTACAAGGGAGCATATTCGTAATGTAGTTGAAATTAGTAATGAGTTGTGGTTACAAGCGAGAGAGGTTGCGCTAACCGTTGCAAAGAATATTGATGCAAAAAGTTTTAGATTAGTTGTAAATGCAGGTGGGGCTTTAGAAGTCAAGCATTTTCATTTGCATTTTCTTGCCCCTGTAGCATTAGATCGCGAAATATGATTATAGATACTATTCCAGGTGAGATAACTAAAGCCTTAAAGGCGGCTAACACCCTTAGACTTTCAACCTTAAGGATGCTTCTTTCTGCATTAAACTACGAACTCATAGCAAAGCAGCACAGGCTTTCTGAGGAGGAAGAGCTACAAGTCGTAAAAAAAGAAGCAAAGAAAAGAAGAGATGCCATTGAAGCATATCAAAAAAGTAGTGATGTAGAAAAGGCCCGAGAACGAATTGAAAAAGAACAAAAAGAGCTCGAGATACTTAAAGAATATCTACCCGCGGAGATGCCAAGCGAAGAGTTAGAAAAACTTGTTGATGATGCAATAGCAAAAACTGGCGCTTCCGCCATTTCGGATATGGGAAAAGTTATTGGGCTAGTTATGTCGCAGTCTAAAGGTGCGGCGGATGGGGCTAAGGTTGCAGAACTTGCTAGAAAAAGGCTTGAAAGCTAGCTTTCTAAAGATAAGCAAGCTTTTCAGAGGTAAATTAATTTCGAAAACAACTAATGATTAAAGTCAGAATTTTTAAAGCATCAAATTATCCTGTCGGAAGTGTTTTAATAAGAAGAAAGCTTAAGGATCTGTTGAAGTTTAAAGGTGTTTCTTCGGATTCAGAAATTTCAATTGCTTTTGTTGGAAGAGAGAGAATGCAGAAGTTATCTAGGAAATATTTAAATGGGGACGAATCGGTTCACAACGTCCTTTCTTTTACGGAAAATGAGATTTTAAGAAAGTTTGTATATCCGCCAGGAGATATTGTCCGTTTGGGTGAGGTTGTAGTTTGTTATCCCAAAACGGTGGAAGAGGCAAAATTAGAAAATAAAAGGATTGATGTTAAGGCTTGGGAGCTTGTTGAACACGGCACCATGCATTTACTGGGTTTTCATCATGAATGAATACCCATCCGGACTTGCTATAATCTCGTATGACCCTTTATCTTAAGTATCGTCCACAGACCGTTTCTGATCTTGACCTTGGTAGTGTAAGAAAAGTTTTGATTGACACTCTCTCGTCGAAACATATTCCACACGCATTTTTGTTTGCGGGTCCGAAAGGAACCGGCAAAACATCGGCTGCCAGAATTGTTGCGAAAATATTAAATTGTGAGGGGCGTAAAAAGGGATCTATTGAGCCGTGCAACAAGTGTGACCAATGTGTTTCAATTTCAAAAGGGACCAATATCGATGTTGTGGAGCTGGATGCTGCCAGCAATAGAGGTATAGATGATATAAGAAGTTTAAAAGAGGCAATAAAATTATCCCCAGCGAGGGCCTCCAAAAAGGTTTACATTATTGATGAGAGCCACATGTTGACTCTTGAGGCCTCTAATGCACTTCTTAAGACTCTTGAGGAGCCGCCTGGACACGCCTTTTTTATTCTTGCGACCACTAATCCAGAAAAAATTATTGATACAATTAAATCCAGAACGACGCTTGTCAACTTTAAAAAGGCAACCGTGGACGAAATAATATCTTCGCTTGCCAAGAAAGCAGAAGGTGAGAAAGTAAAATTTAAAAATGAAGCTCTTAGAATTATTGCACAAAACTCTGACGGATCTTTTCGTGATGCCACAAAGCTTCTTGAACAGCTGATAAGCGAAGGAGTTAAATTAGAAAAAAAAGACGTTCTTGGTTACTTTTCAAAAAAAGGGACAGAAGGGGCTGATATTTTTGTAAAAAAATTTTTTGAAAAAGATGAAAGCTATCTTTTAGAGAATATTGAGGAAAGATCTAACGAGGGAGTTGATATTTATAGCTTTGTTGAATCATTGGTGAAATATGTACACGAACTTATATTAAAAGATACAATTGGTGGAGTTAAGCAGGATTATGCAACTTTTGATCTTGTCTTTTTAGCAGAGAGTCTAATTGATGTTATGCAGAAAACCAAAACATCAACCCTGCCACAGCTTCCCCTCGAGCTTTTGGTTGTGTCTTGGTGCCGTAGGAGTAGTGGGAATGATAAGGATAAAACTTCCGACGAGCCAGCAAAACACAAACCTCCGGCTGAAGCCAGTAGGGAAGTTACTGATGGAGCTTCTAAAGAGTTTGGTTCTATTCATCAAGACGGTCTTTGCGGAGAGGGATGTGTTACCAAAGATGGTTGGCGCCGGATCATTTCTGAGATTGGAAGTGTTAATACATCTATCGAGGCGCTGCTTCGTGCTGCAAGACCTATAGGGCTTAATGAGGGGGTCTTAACGGTTGGGGTTTATTATAAATTTCATAAAGAAAGATTAGAAGAGATCCAGAAACGCAAGATTTTAGAGGAGACCGTTGCCAAGGTGCTTAACCAAAATCTAAAAGTTTCGTGTGTTCTTACCCAGCCCCCGAAGGCGCAAATACCGGTTAAGGAGGATGTTGTTTTGGTGGAGACGAAGGACACTTTGACTGACAGTGGAGGAGACGGTATAATCGATGCTGCGAAGAAAATATTTGGATAACTATGTTTGATAAAGTAAAACAATTAGGAAACTTAAATAAAATGCGCCAGCAGGCAAAAGCTCTTCAGGACGAGCTGGCAAAGATAAAAGAGAGTTACTCAAAAGGAAAATATAAAATTGTGGTAACCGGCGAACAAAAGGTGGATTATATTGAAATAGATGGTGAGGAACAAAAGGAACTTGTAAAGGCGATTAACGAGGCAATGAAGTCTGTTCAGAAAAAGTCAGCCAAAAAAATGCTTGAAATGGGCGGTGGTCTTTCTGGTCTTCTTGGTGGAATGTAACTACTTCTTTTAAAGTTTATCTATACAGCTTAAAATGTTTTTAAGGTGTCAAGTCTAAAACCTAGAATAAAAATTAACTTTTTTCTACTAGCAACCAGCACGCTCGCTTTTTTTATTGCTTTATATTTTGTAGCCCGCCCCACTAAGTTTTGGGGGAGAGCTTTTGGAACTAATGCAAACTTAGTTGTTGATGCAGGATCTTCTTATGATGTGGGAGGAGGGTCGTGGAGGAGTCTAGCACAAGGCGGTGAGGAAAACGGCAGAATGCTTGCTGCTGTAGTTAGCGATGTAAGCGCTCTAAACCCGTCTTATATTAGAATTGACCATGTTTTTGACTACTACGGTACAGTAGAAAGAGGATCTGATGGCAGCCTGTCTTTTAACTGGACTAAGTTGGACCATACTCTGGACGATATTAAAAGTATCGGAGCAGTTCCATTTATCTCGCTTTCCTACATGCCCCCTGCAATTTCAGGTGGAGATGTTAACTCTCTCCCGAAAGACTGGAGTGAATGGGAGAAGGCAGTTAGGAATATTATCGAACATGTGAGTTCGCAATCTGGAGGTTTTGATCAAGTCTATTACGAGGTCTGGAATGAACCAGATCTTTTTGGCGGATTTAAAACTAGAGGCGAAAAAAACTATTTGGAGCTTTATGATCATTCAGCCCGTGCAGCCCAGAGCGCTATGGGTGTCAAATCCTTCAAGCTTGGAGGTCCTGCGACCACCGGAGCATATACGGCCTGGATTGAAGACCTTCTAACCTTTTGCTTAAAGAACAATTTGAGGATAGATTTTGTTTCTTGGCACAGGTACTCTGTTAATATTGCAGACTACGAGAGTGATGCGTTTGATATAAAGCGGATTTTGCAGGAAAAGTTTCCCCAATATAACAAACTCGAGCTGATAGTATCGGAGGTGGGGCCTGATAGCGAGAACAATAAGATCTACGACTCAACTGTCTCTGCGTTTCACACAATTGCCACTGCGGCGTCTTTGGAGGGGACGGTTGACAAGATTTTTACATTTGAGATTAAAGATGGCATAGGTCCAGAGAAATATTGGGGAAGGTGGGGACTTTTAACTAATGACAAATGGGGGGCTCCTGAGAAAAAACCAAGGTATAGCGCGCTCACATTTTTAAATAAAATGAGTGGAAATAAAGTAAATGTTTCGGGCCAAGGGTCTTGGGTTAAATCATTTGCAAAGGAAGAGAATGGAAAGATAAAAGTGCTTGTTGTAAATTATGACCCACACGGGAGACACTACGAGTCAGTTCCCATAAACTTAATTAATCTTCCTTTTAAGAAGTTTAGTGTTAGCCGTACGAATCTTTTTGGTTATAAAGTCACACAGGAGGTGTCCATAGAAGCAACAACTTGGCAGACAACTGAAGGTTTTGATGCAAATTCCGCTGCTATTTTCGAAATAGCTCCAATGTAGTAGAATCTACTTTCAGCTATGAAAATTCCCAAATCAATTCAAAGCCTCACTGAATCTTTTGAAAAGCTTCCTGGTATTGGTCCAAAAAGCGCCCAAAGGCTGGTTTTTTATCTGCTTCATGTACCCCAAAGTCAGTTGGATGAGTTTGCAACTAATCTTTCTGATTTAAAAAAAACTACTATTTACTGTTCCATTTGCAAGAATGTTTCGGAGGAAGACCCTTGTCCTATTTGCACCGAGAAGGGCAGAAATGCCTCAACTATCATGATAGTTGAAGAGCCTTTGGATCTTGTTGCAATTGAAAAAACATCAAAATATCGCGGTCTCTATCACGTACTCCATGGAAGAATTAGTCCCTTGGAAAATATTGGGCCAGACGAGATATTTATTTCTGACTTAATAAAAAGGGTTAAAGCCAATGACGGGGCCATATTCGAGGTAATTATTGCTACAAATCCGAACATGGAGGGTGAGGCAACTGCGATGTATATAACAAAAGAGTTAAGAAAGCTAGATGAAAATAAGTTGAAAATAACCAGACTTGGAATGGGAATCCCTACCGGAGCTGATCTTGAATATGCCGATGAAATTACTCTTTCACAAGCCATTGAAGGAAGACGCGAAATGTAATTTAATTAGTTTATTATGAATCCTGTCCAAGACTCTGCAAAAAGTGCAAAACAAATTGCAATCGATACTGCAAAAAAAGTAGCTCGTGAACCACTCGAGATATTAAAAGACGCGCCGGATCAAATTTTCGGCGACTTGGAGAATAACAATAGGGGAGATGCTCAGGATAACATACCAGATGGTCAATATGCTTCTCACGCCACAAGGTTGGATGAATCGGTGGATAAAGAAGAAATAAAAAAGGATGATCTTGCAAGAATTGCAGCGCTCGAGCGTGAAATTAGCCAGATTAGAAATGATGAGTTGTATAAAAAACTTATTAAGCGTGTTCAGGAGGGTGAAATAATCAGTGTTGTTGACTATCCTGAGTTATCTTTTGAACAAAAACAGGTTTTGATTGCCCAAATGGAAGCGGTTAAAATGCGGATGGGGATGGCAGACAAGAGCGAAGTTGTACCCCCAAGTTCCAAGCCTTCAAGAAGATTTTTGGGTGGAGGAAGACTTGCTGCACAGAGGCAAACTACCCGGATTGAAAAACCCACGCCTCCTTCGGGATAGCTTTTGTCTTTCACTAGCAAGAAATATATAATAAGTCATGGCTAAGTTGTATCTGACAAATACTTTGACGCGTAGAAAAGAGGAGTTTACCCCGCTTAATCCTCCAAGTGTTGGTCTCTACACTTGCGGAATGACAGTTTATTCCTACTCGCACATTGGACATGGAAGAAAATATGTTGTTGATGATGTATTAAAAAGGACTTTAACCTCCTTTGGGTACAGAGTTGAACATGTTCAAAATGTGACTGATGTAGGACACCTTTCATCTGACGCAGATTCTGGCGAAGACAAAATGGAAAAAGGAGCCAAAAAGACCGGTAAGACTGTTTGGGATGTGGCTAAGTTTTTCACAGACAATTTTTATACTTCAATGGATAAATTAAATATTATCCGACCTGATGTCGTTTGCAAAGCCACTGACCATATTAAAGAGCAGATAGAACTTGTTTCGAGGATTTTGCAAAATGGTTATGCATATGACACCCCTGAAGCAGTCTACTTTGATGTTGAGAAGTTTAAAGGGTATGGTGAAATCTTTGGTCAGAAGCTTGAAGATAAAAAAGTTGCAGTTCGTGATGAGGTCAAGAGTGGGGAACATAAAAAGCATCCTATGGATTTTGCCCTTTGGTTTAAAAGGACAGGAAGATTTGCAAACCACACTATGCATTGGGATTCTCCGTGGGGTGACGGTTTCCCTGGGTGGCATATAGAATGTTCTGCAATGAGTATGAAATATCTGGGCGAGCAGTTTGATATTCACACAGGAGGCGAGGATCACATTTCAATTCATCATCCAAATGAAATAGCCCAGGCGGAGGCGGCAACAGGTAAACACCCCTTCGTTAAATACTGGCTCCACAGCGCATTCTTGACAGTTGACGGAAAGAAAATGAGTAAAAGTTTGGATAATTTCTACACAGTGGATGATGTAGTCAAAAAAGGATTTGATCCAATTTCCTTGAGATATTTTTACTTGACAGCACATTATAGAAAACCATTAAACTTTACGTGGGATGCTTTAAAAGCCTCACAAAACTCTCTTGTTAGATTGCGGGAAAAGGTATTGTCCCTTAAGGATGGACAGAGAAAAACGCTTTCGAATGAAAAGCTTATAAAGATCGATGAATACCGTGAGAGTTTTATGGCTGCCGTTGGGGATGATTTAAACACCCCTCAGGCCCTTTCTGTTGTCTGGGAAGTATTAGCAAGTAACATTCCAGGGGTGGATAAATACGATTTGATCACTTCTTTCGATGAAGTTTTGGGGCTTACCCTGACAAAGTCTAAAACAGCCTTTAAAACGCCCAAGGCTGTTTTAGACTTGGTTGATAAAAGGGAGAAGTTAAGAAAAGACGGCAAATTTGACCAAGCAGATAAAATAAGGCAGGAAATTGAGTCGCAGGGATTTAATCTTAAGGACACTCCAGATGGGCCATTGGTAAAGAAGAATAATTAATATGGATTTCAAGTCTGCCATTTTTGATTTAGACGGAACCATTCTTGATAATAATGATATTTACATTCAAGCTTTTAGAGAGGTTTTAAAGGAAATTGGTGGAAAGACATTGAATGAGCCTTTACCGTTAAGGGGGAGTATTGGAATTGCACCAAACTGGCCTGCATTAGTCGAAAAATACCATCTTGTTGGAAAAGATATTGCCGATTTAACCAGAAAGACCCAGGATGAATACTTGAAGAACTTAGGGAGAGTAACGGTAAGAAAAGGATTTTTGGAATTTGTGCAGAAGCTAGTTGGCAATAAGGTCAAGACGGCAATCGCTACATCCAATGAAAGGGAAACCGTTGAACTTTGTCTTCAAAGGTTTGGATTAAAAAAGTATTTTGAAAAGGTGGTTTGTTTGGAGGATGTTGAAAAACTTAAACCTGCACCGGATCTTTTTTTCGAAGCAGCAGAAAGACTCTCTTCATTTCCCATAGACTGCATGGTTTTTGAGGATGCCAAGGCTGGAATTGAAGCCGCACATAAGGCTGGAATGAGGGTTTGTTGTTTTGTGTATGAAAATGGTAAAGAGGATACAAGCCAAGCAGATATTACATTTACCAATTACTTTGAACTGGCTGACAAGATTTTTTAAATATAAAAAAACGCCAGCTGCGTATAGATAATAATTTGCAAGCTGGCGTATCATCCTAGTTATTGACTAGGGGAATGAAAAGTTTAAAAGGAATGAAAAATTCTTCATCGGCTTCTAGCTTGTCGTTGTTTCCCCAAGTGCGGATTTTTGCAGTTAGTCTGCAAACTCCACTGGGGGCATTATCTGGGAGATAGACAAACCAGAGAAACTTTTCCCAAGTTCTGTAGGGATTGCTTATTGCTTTTGTGGGTAGTCCTTTAATCCCACAAGTTGATTCAAAGCTATCTATGATGAAACTTGTGGCTATTGAATAATGTAGCTCCAACGTTAGGTCCCTGAACTCTCCGGGGCTCCATGGTTTGTCAAAGCCTATAACTGCTGATTTTTCCGGGCCAGTTGTTAGCTCTATTCCAGAGGTAATTACCACCCCAGCGGGTGTGATTGTTGTTAATCTGGAAAATAATATATAGCTTCCAGTATAAATTCCTGTTGTGGTTGGAATTATCAGCCTTGCTTGGCCATATGGTGCAATTATTCCCCTCCACCAGTTTGTTACGCCGTTTGGCGCATCTGGTGTTCCCCCTTCTGACCAGTATACTTCTGTGTTGGGTGAGGGTTGCACTGGGCCAAGTTGCTGTCCCCAGGCTCTACCTCCGACCCACACAGAAAGGTCGAAAATGTCGGCAGTTGGATTTTGATTAATTACTACAACCGTTACCGTAATGGGCCAATGTCCATACGGTTCTGCTTCTGGCACTTCCAAGTAAAAAAGAAGGTTACTTGGCGGTGGGTTATCAGCCTCAGCTGAGGCGATCCCAATTATACACATTAGCATTGCTATGGCAAGCAATGCTGCAGCCAAAAGAAATGTATATTTCTTCATCTTTTTCCCTTTCCTCTCTTTTTATTAATGAGCTTGTTTATTTATAACAGGGGAGTAGTATAACCCATTTAAGGCTAAAAATCAACAACTATGGGTCAGTTAAAGTTTATTTTTGGAAGTTTAAAGTCCGTAGATTTTTGAGGTTTTGTAACAATCAAACCAATACTATCGATAAGCGGGTAGTGGCTTCTAATCTCCCCCCAGAATTTATCAGCTAAACCTCCTGCATATTGTGAATATGTTTTTTCCTGAGTGCGGCACAGTCTTCCTTCCCACTCCCTTATTATTACAAGTATTTTTTCACCTTCTGAATTAAATTTTTCTTGGTTAGTATCTGGATCTGAGGAATATTCAAAATGAAGGCGGGTGAAGTTATCAAATGCTTCTTTGTTTTCATCAACCATTTTTTGAAAGTATTCTTTGTATTTTGTCATCCATACATTTAACTAAAAAGAAATAGTTTTCTCAAGGGGAAATTTGTTAGTACCCAAGGGGAAAAAGAAACAAAAAGGATGTTATAAAAACAAAAGCCTGGACTGGTTTTTGTTTTTTTTATTAACTTTTATTCTCTAAAAGCGGAAGTTGAAGAGTGAATGTTGAGCCTCTTTTTATTTTACTTGTAACTAAAATGTTTCCTCCATGGGCGCTTGCGATTTGTTTTGCGATATATAATCCAACCCCAAGCCCCTTTTTGGTACCTGTGGAGTCGGCTCTTTTAAATGGTTCAAATATCTCTTTCAAGTAAATTGCTTCTATACCTGTCCCGCGGTCTGTTACTGAAACGTTTGCAAATGAATTTTGTTTTGAGATTTTTATTGTTATGGTTTTTCCGGGGGAGTACTTTAAAGCATTTGTCAGGAGATTTGATATTGCCTGCTCAATACGTACAGGATCCCAGAATCCAACAATATTATTGTCTGAGGTTTTTGTTATTATGCTGCATCCTGCGAGTGCAATTTCTTCTTCAAATCTTGCAATAAGATTGCGGGTTAGCTTTGTAAGGTTAACTCTTTCTTTAGCAAGTGTCAGCTTTCCCGACGAGGTCAAAGAAACATTTAAAAGATCATTGATGAGTAGAGTCAAGCTTTGAGTTTGTTTTTCTGCAATTTGCAGGGAGTTAAGAAGCGCCTCGCCGGAAAAATCAGCCAGTGATTGTGTCGATATTCTACGTAAAGTCGATTGCAGTTGGAGAATAACCGTGGTAAGGGGTGTTTTTAACTCATGGCTGGCAATTGAAAGAAACTCGTCGCGTTCAATTACTGCTTTTTCTGCAAGTGCCCTGGCTTTTTTCTCATTTTCAAATGATTTTTTAGCTTCTGTTATGTCCTGAAAGCTGGAAACAATGGCCTTGATATTATTTTTGCTTAACAGATTTATTGAGTCATTCCGGGTCCAGATATATTTTCCATCTCCTGTTTTTAGTCTTACCTCTATTGTTCTTCGTGAGTTTGGGTGATTGACAACATCATTAAGGAAATTTTTGTGAGATTCAAGATCTTCTGGATGGATGTAGCCATCGATTAATGAACCTACCGGAAAATCTTCCTTGAGCTTAAGCATGTCTTTTATTGAATTGCTTGCAAAAAGTATCTTTCCGTTTTTATCTTTTAAAATAATCGGCTGAAGGCTAAAGTTAACTAGACCCAAGAAATGCTTTTCTCTTTTTTGTATTTGTTCAAGCTTTCTTTTTCTGAAAATTTTAATAATAAAGTACATAAGCGAGGCAAAGGCGGTTAGAATTGCTACCAAAAAATAGGTTTCAAAGTCCTCATTGAGCAGGGAAATCCCCAGTATCGTTTCCAAAATAATTATTAAAAGACTTGCAAATACTCCTGCCTTAGTACTTAATAGCTCCGAAGCCATAACAAAAAGAATGATGTAGACTGTTAGAAAAACTGAGTGAAAAAAGTCTGGAGATTTTGTCTGGAGGTAAAAAAGCATGGCAACAACTCCGCTGAGCGTTACATAGTGAATTATCGACCTTTTGCTGTTTATGTAGTTGTACATGCTAGTCTTTTTCCATCAGGTAGCCGAAGCCCCTTTTGTTTTTAATAAGTTTATTTGTAAACCCTTTGTCAATTTTGTTTCTTAGGTAGCCTATGTAGACATCCACCACCCGAGTTTCCACATCCGAGGTGTAATCCCAGACATGGTTTAGTATTGCTTCCCTCGAGAGGACCTTTCCGGCATTTTCAATAAGAAACTTCAAAAGCTCAAATTCTGTTTTTGTAAGTTCAATTTGTTGCTTGTCGCGTATCGCAATCATTTTATTAAGATCCAAATAAAGGTTCGAAATCTTAAGTTTTCCATTTTTAACTGTATGTTTTCTGATTCTTGCATTTATTCTTGCCAATAGCTCTTCAATGGAAAAAGGCTTAGCAAGATAGTCATTTGCGCCAAGGTTTAGCCCTTGTGCTACTTCGTGAGGTTTAGATTTTGCAGTTAGAATAATAACGGGAAGATTGGGGTGTGTCTTTCTTACATTTTGTAGGACGGTTTCTCCCTGAATATCTGGAAGACCTAAATCAAGAAGAACCAAGTCATATATGGACTCATTTATTTTTTTTATAGCAAGTGACCCGGTTGATGAATGATCGGTTAAAAAACCTTCACTTTGGAGAAAGTTGCATAAAATTTTTTGAAGTGCATTATCATCTTCAACTACAAGTAATTTTTCTGGCATACTAAATTATCCCACATGAATCAAGACAGTAAAGCTTTCTTACAATACTCTTACACTTTATTGGTTTTTATATTAAGAATAGCCCTTTATAGTGAGTTATATGTTAAAAGTGCAGACATATATAAGTAAGCAAGAAGGGGGTGAGGTAAATGCTTAGTTTACTTGTTGGCTTTTTGTTTTTGGCAGTTCTCATATATTTGGGTGGTCAAATTGATTTAACCTTCGTTGAAGGGCGGGCGGAAAAAAGCATTCTAAATAGTACTTTCTTTGACTGGGGAGACAAAGAAAAGAACGCATATCCAGAAAATTTTGTATCAACTGATTTTAAAAGTAAAAAGAGTGGTGGAGATGGGGGGTTAGGAAGAAAAGCTGATGCTGTCAGTATTAAAAAAGGACTGACGGCATCTGGACTCCCCAGATGACCTACCTTATTATTCTATATCCTCCTTTAACCCACTTTTCCTGAAACTCTACTTCATTTTTAATTTCTTTATTGGTTTATAGATTTGCCTTATTATGGATGCTTGCGTCTTTAGACTAAAACGATAATCTTACAGTTTTCTTACCTGTTTCTGCTTTGACAAATATGAGGTTTGTATGTTTACATATTGAAATGCAGAAGATTACTCCATTTTTTTGGTTTGATATGAGTTGCGAAGAGGCAGTGAATTATTATGTAGATACTTTCAATAATGCTCCATATACCACACATGAGTCTAAAATAAACTTTATTCAACGCTACGAAGCCGGAATGGAAACACCCGGAAATGACAAAATGGTTGGAAAAATATTAACAGTTGAATTTGAATTGGAAGGTCAGAAATTTCAGGCTTTAGATGGCGGGGATATTTTTCACTTTAATGAATCAATTTCCCTGCTTGTTGAGTGTAGAGATCAGAAAGAAGTGGATTATTTCTGGAGCAAATTATCAAGTGTTCCAGAAAGTGAGCAATGCGGTTGGTGCAAGGATAAATTTGGTCTTTCCTGGCAGATAATACCCAGAAGACTGGGTGAGCTGATGAATGACAAAGATGCACAAAAAGTTAACAGAGTTGTGAATGCAATGCTTAAGATGCACAAAATTGTTGTTTCTGACCTGGAAAAAGCCTACAGAGAATAACATCTTCCTAACTAAAAATTTTAATTTATCGACCAACCTGGTACAATTGCTTGTTATGGGATTATCTGTAGGAATTGTTGGTCTTCCAAATGTAGGTAAGTCTACTTTATTTAATGCGCTTTTAAAGCGTCAGCAGGCATATGTTGCCAATTTCCCTTTTGCTACTATTGAACCAAATATTGGTGTTGTTGAGGTATATGATGATCGTTTAGAAAAACTTCAGGAGGTTGTAAATACGGTCAGTGGAGTAACCCCTCCCATTGTGTATGCCACTTGTGAGTTTGTTGATATTGCAGGACTTATTGCAGGAGCACACAAAGGAGAAGGGTTGGGGAACAAGTTTCTTTCTCATATCAGGCAGTGTGATGCAATTTGCCATGTCGTCCGAGTATTTTCTGATTCTGACATCGTGAAAGAAGGATCCCTTAATCCTAAGCATGATCTTGAGGTGATTGAAACTGAGCTTGCACTTGCCGATCTTGAAACTTTGGAAAAACAAAACGATCCGGGTAATACCCCCGACAAGGAACTTCTTAAAAGGTGGGGGGTTATAAAAAAGCTCAAAGAGGAAGTTGGAAAAAGCATTCCATTAAGAGAAGTGGTTTTGAGCGAGGAAGAGGCCAAGATTGCAAAAAGTCTTTCTCTTCTTACTAGAAAACCTGTTTTGGTTGTTCTTAATGTATCTGAGAGCGAACTAAAGGATGCCTCTAAACTGGAAATTTCATTTGCCCAAAACTTGGGTCTTCATGTATCCCAGGTCATTGCAATTTCTGCAAAAGTAGAGTCCGAGCTTTCTGCACTTTCTGAAGGTGATCAGAAAAATTATTTGCAGGACTTGGGAGTTAACGAATCTGGATTAACCAGACTTATTGCAAAAGCATATGAGACTTTAGGTCTAATTTGTTTTTTGACTGCCGGAGAAAAAGAAGTGAGAGCATGGACTATTAAAAAAGGAATTAACGCTCAGAAGGCTGCTGGTGTAATTCATACCGATTTTGAAGCCAAGTTTATAAAAGCAAACGTTTGCGAATTTAAAGATTTCGTAAAGTATGGTGGCTGGAAATGGGCCCGCGAGAATGGTGCAGTCAGAAGTGAAGGGAAAGACTGTGTTATTTCAGGCGGTGATATTATCGAGTTTATGGTGGGTGCTTAGATACTTTCGCAATTGCCAAAAAGTCAATTCTAATTTATACTTGCAAATTGTATGGAAAAATATGAGCTTACTGTGATTTTGGATGAGAAGATGACTCCTGCCAAGAAAAAAACTTTTGTATCCAAAATTGAAAAGTTAGTTAATACTCTTGATGGCAAACTTGCCAAAAATGAAGATTGGGGAGAGCATGAGTTTGCATATAAAATTGGTAAGAAGGAGTCTGGAAACTACTTGTTTTTTAAGTTAGAATTGTCTGGTAAGGGGGCGAGAGATATTGCTGACAAGCTTAAAATGGACGAAGAGGTCATTCGATATCTTTTGGTGAGGCAATAATTATGGCAAGAAGCTTAAACAAAGTTACACTTATTGGGAACCTGACTCGTGATCCGGAATTGCGCTATACACCTCAGGGGACGGCTGTTTGTACATTTGGGCTTGCTACAAATAGGCAATGGACCACTGATTCTGGAGAGAAAAAGGAGGATGCTGAGTTTCATAGACTTGTAGCCTGGAATAAGTTAGCTGAAATTTGTTCCCAGCTTTTGAAAAAGGGAAGGAAGATTTATGTCGAGGGTAGGCTTCAGACACGGAGCTGGCAGGGTCAGGATGGGTCACAGCGTTCAACTACAGAAGTTGTAGTTTCCGACATGATTCTTCTGGATTCAAGGCGCGATGATGGGATTGGAGGAGAGTCGTTTGATATTCCGGAATCAATAGGCGATGCGGGTTTTGAGGATATTCCACAAGCTGAAACTAAAGAAACTCCCAAGAAAGAAAAAAAGAGTGCAAAAAAAGAGTCGGGAAAAGAAGAAGACGGAAGCAGCATGCCCCAAGAGGATGATATTCCCTTCTAACACCTAATATGAAAAAAAGTCCAAGAAAAAGAAAAATATTTAAGCCATTGTATGAGGTTTGCCCTTTTTGTGAGAAAAAAACTGGACCAAGCTATAAAGATTCAGAAGCTCTCGGATCGTTCTTGACAGATAGAGCCAGAATTTATCCCCAGGGAAGATCGGGTGTTTGTTCAAAACATCAAAGAATGCTTTCTAAAGAAGTCAAACGAGCCAGGTTTTTAGCCCTCCTTCCGTTTAGTGAGAAAGTAAGATAAATGAATAAGAATATCCACTTGCCCAGACTTAATTTTTCAAAACTCAGAAAAACAACAGTTCTTGTGGTTTTATTTTTGGTTGTTTTTTCCTCAGGAGTATATTTGGGAAGGTATTATAATGTTTCCCTTAAAAATCGGGGCCTGAATGGAGTCAATATTGAAAGAACTCTACCTGAGGACAAAAAGAATATTGATTTTTCCCTCTTTTGGAACGTTTGGGATAGTCTTCGTGTTAGTTATTTTGACCCTTCAAAGTTGGATGCAAAAAACATGGTATATGGGGCTATTAAGGGCATGGTTGAAGCAGTAGGAGATCCTTATACCGTATTTCTTCCTCCCAGCGAAAACAAAGTATCAGAGGAGGATCTTCAGGGAAGTTTCCAGGGAGTTGGAATTCAAATAGGCTATAAGGGTACCCAGCTTGCTGTAGTTGCACCGCTTCCTAAAAGTCCTGCTGAGCGAGCCGGAGTTAAAGCGGGAGATTTTATAGTTGGAATTAAGGACGAAAAGAAGGGGGTAGATCGAGGAACAGTAGGAATTTCCCTGCCTGATGCAGTATCTGCAATACGTGGTCCGAAAGGGAGTACGGTAACGCTTGCTCTTTTAAGGCAGGGTAGTGATGCACCTATTGTTGTCGATGTCGTGCGGGAAGATATCTCAGTTCCCAGTGTTACTGTTGACTATCTTGGTGAGAATAAAGAGATAGCTCATATCTCACTTCTTAAGTTTGCTTCAGATACCGAGGGCGAGTGGGATACGGCGATTCGAGAAGTATTAAAAAGCGGAGCAAAGGGGATTATTCTTGATCTGAGAAATAATCCTGGCGGCTACCTTCAATCCGCAGTTGATATTGCCGGGGATTTCTTACCCAACGGGACTGTTGCAGTTATCCAAGAAGGGGGATCGGGTGTAAAAAGCGAATACAAAACAGCAAGACTTCCAAGACTGGCCAACTACAAAACAGTCCTTCTGGTTAACGGCGGATCTGCATCCGCAAGCGAGATCTTGGCGGGTGCTTTGAGGGATCAAGCAAAGACTACTTTGATTGGAGATAAAACTTTTGGAAAAGGCACAATCCAGGAACCAAGACAGCTTGAGAGTGGTGCTGGACTTCATATAACTGTTGCCAAGTGGTTAACACCCGGTGGTGAATGGGTAAATGGAAAGGGGCTTTCTCCAAACGTTGAGGTTTCGGATGATACAAATACCCCAGAAGATGAACAGCTTAAAAAGGCTCAGGAGACAGTTGAGAGCATGCTTTAAGCTTTTTTTAAGATATTGCTACTAGTATTTTTCTGATATGGGAGGAAAAAACATCGTAAACAAGCTTCTTGTTGGTGGTATTATTCTGGTTCTTTTTGCGGTTTCTGTCTTTTTTGGTGTTTGGGTAGACAGGTCTTTGGGAGTAGGGTTTTTAGATAAATTTCTTCCTGCATCGAGGATTACACAGAATGTTGTTGGTCAAAAGATCGTAAATGAAGAATCCACTGTTATTGACGTTGTTGACAAAGTTTCTCCATCTGTTGTTACTGTTTCAGTTACTACTCCTAAACAGCAGGTCCTGCAGTTTTCGCCATTTGGCGGTTTCTCTCAAGGTTTCACAGGTGGGGATAACCAGGATATTGGAACTGGGTTTATAGTTTCGCAGGATGGGCTCATTGTTACAAATAAACACGTAGTTTCAGACACTTCAGCAACCTACAAAGTTATTACTAAGGATGACAAGGAGTATGATGTGAAGGAGATTAATAAAGACCCTAATAACGATATTGCCATATTAAAAATTGATGCCTCGGGACTTGCCCCGATTACTCTGGGAGATTCTTCAAATCTAAAAGTAGGACAGTTTGTGGTAGCCATTGGGACTGCATTGGGCGAGTTTAGAGATACAGTTACAACTGGAGTAGTGTCAGGGTTGGGAAGAGGAATTACCGCAGGATCTGCTTTTGAGGGTTATGTAGAAAGACTGGATAATGTAATTCAGACTGATGCCGCAATTAACCCTGGAAATTCAGGCGGTCCTCTTCTTGATTCGTCAGGTAATGTGATAGGTATCAATGTAGCTGTGGCTCAAGGAGCAAACAATATTGGTTTTGCAATTCCAGTAAATGTAGTAAAAGATGCATTAAGCCAGTTTAGAGCAAACGGAAAGTTTCCTGGAAGGGCGTTTTTAGGAGTGAGATATCAGGCAATTGCCAAATCATCAGCGATAATGAACAATGTTCCTCAAGGCATGTATGTTGTGGATGTAGTTTCTGGTTCCCCAGCAGAAGATGCGGGGGTAAAGGTTGACGATATCATTACAAAAATTGATGGACAAGAACTTAATGACAAAAACTCACTAACAGATATTATTTCAAAGAAAAAACCGGGAGACAAAATTACTCTGGATATTTGGAGAGATGGCCAAACACTTCAGGCAACTGCCACACTCTCTGAGTCTGTATAAAATAAAAAAAATAAGGCGTTTCTTCTTTTCCCCCTTGGGAGTCTTGAAACGCCTTTTATTTAGTTTTTAAGTGACGAGAGATATGAACCACTCAATGAGTAATGTGATGATCAATACAAATACTGGCCAAAAAATCTTTTCGAATGGTGTAGGGGTAATCTTTATGTAATCCTGGGCTTCAGGATCCAAAATCTTGATTGTAATGCTGTTAGAATTTGCAGTTGATACTTTCCACAGCCCGCAGGGTAATCCACCCTCTCCGTAGTGTTCAGTATCAAATATTTCAACAGGATTAGACTTTATTATTTCAACACCTGAGATTATCGAGAAGGGGCTAATACCCTTTGCTATAACCCAGTGTGCTTTTTGACAAACAACCTCTATTTTGTTTGTTGAGAACACCTCTACTTTAATAGCATCTCCCTCAGGGTAGTTATACTCTGGTTTCCAGGAGAGGTATGTTACGAGGCCCGTTATGACCAAAGCTGCGAGCACATAAAGTATTGCTCTTTTCATTTTTAACCTCCGTATTAAACAAACTTGATTTTAAACTACCTCTCTATTTTACCAACATTTTTACTATTATACAATTATAGGGTTTATTGAAGGTTGGAATTTGCTAAAAGTGTGATTATTTTATCCATGTTTCCATCTACAATTTCCTCTAAGTTTCCAAATGATTTTTTTATTCTGTGGTCTGTGACTCTGTCTTGGGGGAAGTTATATGTTCTTATTTTTTCTGATCTCATACCTCGGCCTATTGCAGAACGGTAGCCTTGTATTGTTCTTATCTTTTCTTCTTCTTGTTTTTCCCAAAGTCTGGCACGAAGCAAGTCTGTTGCTATTTTTCTGTTTTGTTCTTGGAATCTTTCCTCTGATGCAGTTACTGTAATTCCAGTTGGAACATGAATAAGTCTTACTGCAGTAGAAACTTTATTTACATTCTGACCTCCATGGCCTCCTGAACGGTAAAACTGGATATTAACATCCTCTGGCCTTATTTGAACTTCTGACTCTTTAATCTCTGGAAGAACTGCAACAGTCGCGGTTGAGGTATGAATTCGTCCTCTTTTTTCTGTTGCTGGAACTCTTTGGACTCTGTGGACACCCGCCTCGTTTTTTAAAAGGTTAAAAACATTCTCTCCCTGTATAAGAAGAGTGTTTTCTGATATTTGGGTTGCTTTCCAATTCTTTTTGACTGCGTATCTTGCATACATACGAAGAAGGTCGCCTCCCCAGATTTTTGCTTCATCTCCCCCCGCTCCTCCTCGAATTTCTATGTATGCTTTTTGTATATCCATGAAGATATTAATCCCGGCTTAAAAACAAAAACACTTACTTCTTGGTTTTTCTTGCCTGTTTGCGAAGTTCGCTAAGTGTATCAGGGCGATCAAGCTCTTTTTGAATTTTTTTCTCTTTTTTGATTCTTCTTTTTTCTGCTTTGGAAAGAACCTTCTTTGCAGCCTGGGATTGTTTGGATTTAAAAGCATCAACGCGTCCTGCGGTATCAACATACTTCATCTGCCCGGTGTAAAATGGGTGGCAGGCTGAGCACACCTCAACCCGTATTTCAGGAATTGTTGCACCAACAGTAAATGTGTTGCCGCAGGCACAAATTACCCTTGCCTCTTCATACCATTTGGGATGTATCGCTTTCATATATCAGGGGAAATTATATCACTTACCCCTTGGAGGAAGCAAACCTGTCTTTTTTGTTTTCTGCAATAACCACACCAATACAAATTAATATCGAACAGAAAATAAATAGATAGCTTGGAATTTCTCCTAACCAGATAACTGCTAGTATAGCCGAAAATACCGGATTCAGGTAAGAAAATAGTGCAGCCTCGGAGACCTCGATAGTTTTTTGAGCAATATTGGCGAGAGTGTATGCGATAGTTCCAGAAAAGACTGCCATATAAACTACCCCCAGATGGTAAATGGGGGGGAGGGTGGTAATACTTGTTCGTACTTCCTCCAGTGGCCTTTGGGATAATGTAATAGCAAACATTGCAAAAAACCCAATTACGAAAGATAGATTTGAGATGAGAGCCGGTTGCACCTTTTTTCTTAGGAGCTTTTTTAGAAATATAGATGAGGCCGCATTTGTTACGAGAGAAAGAAAAATAAGAACATTTCCAACGAATGCGCCTTGTGTTCCGTGGCCTTTTATAACTGGCTCTAAAACGACAATTAAGGTTGCCAAAAATGCCAGTGTAATACCGGTTTTCTCACGGATTGTAATGTGGTCTTTTAAGAAAATGTAGCCAAATATAACAACAATAAGCGGTCCTAAGCTTTGGATTATCGTCATATCAAGGAGCGAGGTATTTGCCATTCCAGCAAAAAGAAGTCCTAGGGTAAGTACAGAATTAAGGACGGCATAGACCGTAAGCTGAATGAGTGCAGTTTTATCTTTTGGAAAGCGTACCTTTGAAAATATGAAATAAACTACTGCAATAACTGCAGATATGAATAGCCGGTAGGTAAGGAAAATATTAGGCGGCAATTCTTGAAGTGTTAGTTTTATTATTGGTCCTGCAATGCCCCAGATTACAGCAACTATAAAAAGCAGAGTGTAGGCACGAACTCTTTTTTTGTGCATATACCAGTATTGGTTAATTAGAAAGAAGTATCAAGCACTTGTTTGAAGAATATCAACGAGTCGATCAATACCAAAAGAGAATCCGACAGCCGGAATTTCCCGTCCTAAAAACATTCCAATAAGATTGTCGTACCTTCCGCCACCTCCAATAGACATTTCTTCTTTTTTTCCAAAGGGCTTGAGTTCAAAAATACTGCCCGTATAGTAGTCAGAACCTCGTGCTAGGAATGGCTCAAAAAAGAAGTCCTCCTCCTTAAGACGATATTTATTTTTGAGAATTTCAAATATTTCCTTTATATCTTTGTTTGGACTGATCTTCTCGATTTTATCTATAAATTTGGCGTCATCTTGAGTTAGTCCTTTTTGAATAACCTCTTTTTTGGCTGCCTCCTTGCCTATTTTGTATATTTTATCGACTGCTCGGACAACCTCAATATTTATTCCATCAAAATTTCTCCTATCATTTACTGCCATTTTTGCTTCTTTTAGACCCAGATTGTGTGCGGATTCTATGGCTGCCGCAATAATATTGGCATCAGTTTCTAGATTGGAAGAGCCAACTGTATCGAAATCAAATTGTGTAAATTCCCGATACCTTCCTTTTTGAGTATTTTCCCCCCTAAAACATTCTCCAATTTGATATCTGGAGAATGTGGGGGAGACAAGACTTATGTTGTTTGCAACAAATCTAGCCAGCGGTACGGTTAGGTCATACCTCAGAGCAAGCTTTCTTCCCCCCATATCCTCGAATTTATAGATAAGTTTTTCATCCTCCCCATATTTACCTAATAGGGTATCCGCAAACTCTACAACTGGAGTTTCGATGGGTACAAATTTATATTTTTCTAAGACCTCAGAAATTACACTGACTAATTTGCGGCGTAGAGTAGCTACCGCTGGCATTGTGTCTCGGAATCCTTTTGGTGTCTGAGGACCTTTTTGCATAAATCCAATTTTACAATCTCCTCTACAGCTAATCAATAATAAGGCAGAAATGTCCTTATGGTTTGGAGCTTGCTTTCGGAGTGGGAGATGCTTCCATCACGTCTGACTTCTCAGTAGCAGGTCCAGGTAATATGTGGATACTTCTTGCTTCAAAAGTGCCATTTCCAGAATTACCAACTACTACTATTTTGTCTCCTTCAGAAATATCGCTAAAGGCTCCATTTTGGATTTTTTGGTTTTTCTCATAGGTTACTTTTAATGTTTTTGCTGATTTTATAGTCTGGATTTCTCCATTGGGAAATGGAGAAACTTCAATTTCGCTCTTTGAGACGGTTTCAACGTTTGCCATTTCAGACATTCTGGATGCATTAACTTGTGTATCTGTGACTAAAACTCTTTTTGCATTAAGAACAGAGTTGCCGTTTTTGTATCCCATCGCAACAATAAAATCCCCGATTGCAAGGTCAGCTCTTTTAATCTCTTTTGCTGTTGTTGTCGTGTTTACAAAAGCTGTATCCTCAGCGGTAGAGATCTGAAGAATTTCACCCGATTTTTCAGTGTCTTTGTCAAATACAAATTTGTTAATTTGAATTGTGGATTCGGATATGTCGGTAATAGTCCCGATGTATGCCTTCGGATTTTTTAATGCTTGGTTTACTTTTTCCTCAACTTTTTGGCGGATTGTGTCCGAAGACTCTGATGCGTTTTGGGCTTGTATTTTACCTGCGAAAAGTCCGAAAGCTAAAAGTGTCGCAAGTATGATAAAAGTGATATAAATGTTTTTTTTCATTTATTGATTTTTTGCAAATTCTGACGAATAGACAAGAGTGAGTTTTGTTCCAACATTGTTGCCGGCTGAATCGAAAGCTGTAATAACAATTTCGTTAACACCGGACGTCAGTTTGATTTCTTGCTCAAAAGCTCCGCTTTTATTAGCGTAGGCAACATAATCGCTATCCTCTGCTGAAAAAGAAATTGCAGCGTTTGGTTGGGTTATTCCCTTGACTACTACAGCGTCCGAGGCAACTACGTCATAGCTTTCCGGTTCAGATAGTGTTATTTGCAAGCTTTGGGGAGTTTGAGGCTTTGCAGTTTCTTGCGATTCTGTCTGATTTGGATAATTTTGTGACATGGTGCTATTTGCTTTCCAGACACCAAAAGCAATAACAAGTCCAAAAAGAGCCCCTGCGAGTACTGCGAATAATATTTCTTTGCGCATATTGTTGGCAGTGTTTCGTGAGTAACTATATAGCCCTTAGCATTTAAAGTCAAGAAACATGATCTTGTTAAAAAAATATTTTGCTGGTAGCATGCAAATAACATGGACGTAACATACTTAGGACATTCAAGCTTTAAACTAAAGGCTTCGGGGCTAACATATATTATCGACCCGTTTGATCCAAAAATGGTTGGATTGAAATTTCCTCCGCAAGAGGCCGAGCTCGTAATCATTTCTCACCATCATCCAGATCACGACAATCTTTCTTTGATTAAAGGAGATAGGAAAGTAATTGACGGACCTGGAGAGTATGAAGTTGGGGGAGTGAGTGTCAGAGGCTTTAGTACTTATCATGATGCGGAAAAGGGTGAGAAACGGGGAAAAAATGTTATTTATTTAATTGAAGCCGAGGGGATTAAGCTTCTTCACTTGGGAGACTTAGGACACTCCCTTTCTGAAAAATTGATTGAAGAAATTGGAGATATTAATGTGCTTATGGTTCCTGTTGGCGGGGAGTTTACTTTAGGTCCGGAGGCAGCCTTGGATGTTTCGAAAAATTTTGGCGCGCAAATTACAATCCCAATGCATTACAGAGTTGATGAAATGAATATGGACCAATTTGCTAAACTCTCAGGTGTTGATGACTTTTTAAAACTGGTGGAGGTTCCGGTGGAGAGACTTCCTAAATTATCTATTAAGGTAAGTGACTTAACCGAGGATCAAAAGGTCGTTGTTCTTGAGAAAAAGTAAGCTGAGCTTCTGCCCGCCTCGTAATTTAATATGGCCCAGGCAAATGTAAAAATACCACCTCATTCAAAAGAAGCCGAGGAGTCGGTTCTTGGAGCCGTTCTTCTGGACAAAGATGCAATAATTGCAGTTGCTGAATTTTTGTTGCCAGAGGATTTTTATGACACTCGCCACAAGGATATTTATGATGCTTGTTTAGGCCTTTTTGAAGACAGAACTCCAATTGATGTGCTTACTGTTGCGGAGAGGTTGAAGAAAAACAAAGTATTAAAAAAAGTCGGGGGATCTACATATTTAGCAGATCTTGCAAGCCGGGTTCCAACCGCAGCCCATGTTGAGCATTATGGAAAGATAGTCAAAGAGTCTGCAACAAAAAGAAGTTTGATGACTATTGCGGGTAGGATTGTGGAGATGTCTTTTGACGAAGGTCTTGCCGCTGATGATCTTTTGGACAAAGCGGAAAGCGAAGTATTTGGTCTGACCCAACACCATCTAACAAAAGTCTTTACCCCTGTTAAGGATGCACTTGCAGAAAGTTTCGATAGACTTGATGAGCTTCACAAACAATCGGAGGGTTTAAGGGGTATTCCTACCGGATTTAAAGATTTGGATGACACGCTTGCAGGAATGCAGAGATCAAACCTCCTAATTTTGGCAGCAAGACCCGGGGTTGGTAAGTCTTCTTTTGCACTCAATATTGCACAGAATCTTGCAGTAAATCACAAAAGGCCTGTGGGTCTTTTTTCCCTAGAAATGAGCAGAGAGGAACTTGTGGACAGGCTTCTTGTGGCTCAAGCGGATATTGATGCGTGGAAATTAAAAACCGGAAAACTTTCAGAGGAAGATTTTACCTCACTTTCCAATGCTATGGGGATACTTGCTGAGGCACCTATTTATATTGACGACACCCCCGCGCTATCCATTACCGAGATGAGAACAAAAGCAAGACGTCTTCAGGTTGATGTAGGAATTGATCTTTTGATTGTTGATTATCTACAGCTTGCAAGATCAAGAAACCTGGAAAATAGGGTACAGGAAGTTTCAGAAATTTCCCAAGGATTAAAAAATCTTGCAAGGGAACTTAAAATTCCTGTTCTCGCTCTTTCTCAGCTTTCAAGGGCAGTTGAAACAAGAGGAGAAAAAAAGCCGCAGCTTGCAGACTTGAGGGAATCGGGGTCAATCGAACAAGATGCAGATGTTGTCATGTTTCTTTGGAGGGAGGAGAATGATAATCTTGAGAACATAGCTCTGGATATTGCAAAACACAGGAATGGAGCCTTAAAGTCTATTAAGTTATTCTTCAGAGGGGACAGAATAAGGTTCTATGGCAGAGAAACAAAGCACTAAGTGGCTCCAATTTGTTTGTTATTTTTTTACTTGCTAAAATATGTGTATGCCGCGGTGGTGGAATTGGCAGACACGCAGCTCTCAAAAAGCTGTGAGGATAACACCTCGTGTCGGTTCGACTCCGACCCGCGGCACCCAAAAACCCAATTTTTTGGTGTATTTTAAATTTTTTATTTGTGTATTAAAATACCTCTTGTATGATTGCTGCAACTGATTTGAAAGGTGGTGTTACATTTCTATCTTCGGAGAAGCCGTACCGCGTCATTAAATATAATCTTATTAAGTTGGGACGTGGCGGAGCAACAGTTAGAGTTACCGCCAAAAACTTAATTACTGGAGGAGTGGAGGATAAAACATTCAGCTCCAACGTTAAGGTTGAGGATGTAGCCACTTCTAAAAGGAAGCTTCAATACCTGTATTCTGACGGCAGGATAGCCACTTTTATGGACCCAGTCAGCTTTGATCAAATTGAAATTCCTGTTAGTGTTGTAAAAAGCGAATTAGATTATATTAAAGAAGGAGATAGTGTAGATATTCTTTTTTGGACCGACCCTAAAGGTGATGTAACACCTCTTTCCATTGATATACCTCCCAAAGTGACTCTTAAAGTAGTTGAAACGGTTCCAGGGGTAAAAGGAAACTCGGCTACCAATGTTTTTAAGGGAGCAAAACTTGAGAATGGGCTTGAAGTTAAAGTTCCATTATTTGTGAATAGCGGAGAGAAAATTCGGGTTGATACAAGAACTGGTGAGTATGTTGAGAGAGCAAAAGGTTAGTAAATCCACAAAAGCGCTAGGGTAACTATTGCCAGTTGACTTACAATACCCCAGAAAGGTTCAGCGTCCCTTTGAAGTTTTTTCTGAAACTTAATCCAACGGAGGATATGAGGATTATCCATTTTAAGAAAAAAGTAAGGAGCTTCAACAAGGTCGGGGAGTACTGAGAGAAAACATGCTGCAAGAATTACTATTGAGCGAGCGATGCTGGGCGAATTATATAGTGCAATAAAACCTCCGGAGATAAGAGCTAGGGACGAATCAAATATCACAACAGCCGTGCTTTGTTTTGTTATTTTGCCAAACTTTTTCTTTTCGGTATTTAAATGCGGATTCCAGTGTGGAACTTGTTCGAGAAGTAGGTGGCTTGCCAATGCTAGGGGAAGGGCAAGCAAAGGATTCCCCACCTTTGATGCTATGGCGGCTCCAACTATAACATGTGGTGTTTCTAACACAGTCTTTAAATCATAGTCTTTTACCTTTAGAGTTGTCAAACAAGTTAGCCTGGGGGATAATAGCGTATGCAGTATGCGATAAATTTTTTGGGAGCTTTAGTATTTTTATTTATCTTTTGGAAAAAACTTAAAGAAGATTACATCTCGAGATATATTTTTTCTTCTGCTCTTTTTACACTTCTTTTTGTTGTTGTGGCTGCATTTATATCGAAGAAGTTTTTTTCTTCCTGGTGGTTTTGGTTTGATATAGTGGCAGTTGCAGCCGGAATTTATCTTTCGGTTCTGCGTTATAAAATGCGTTTCTTTGAGGCCTTAGATGCAACCACAATAGCTTTACTTCCTTGGTTTTCTTTTGTTTTTTTATTTGATGCTTCCCAAAATCAGAGCTGGTTTTCATTCTCTTCATTTGTATTTATCATGCTTCTTGTATGGCTGTACGTATTTTTATTAAGCCATTATAAAAATTTTAGTTGGTACAAGTCGGGGAAGATTGGTTTTTCTGCGCTTGCCACACTCGGCGTTTATTTTCTTGTCCGGGGACTTGTTTCTGGTTTCTTTCCGTTTATGCTATCCTTCGTAGGAAAAATTGATGCTATCATTTCCGGTGTTGTTTCGTTTATAATCTTTATGTTTTTGTATAATCTATCAAGGAAAGTATGAAAAAAGGCAAAACGCTTAAAAAGAAAAACAATGCTTCCCAAAAGGTAAAAGGGGATGCCATAAGGTTTCCGCAGAGCCTTCTTGCCCCTGTGGGATCATTTTTGCAGGACAGACTTAAGATTCTCGAGCGAAGGAAGAGGGAGATCGAAAAAGAGGATCCATTTAAAGATAAATCACGGCTTAATGCCAACGCCTCGCCGGATGATGATGCTTATGAGCAATTTGGTCATGCACGCTCATCTGCAATTAGAAAAGAAATTGACAGGAAGATTATTCAAACAAGAAAGGCACTCTCCAGAATAAAAATTGGTAAGTATGGAATTTGTGATGATTGTGGAAAGATGATTGATACTGACCGACTTATGGTTTATCCAGAGGCCACTCTTTGCGCTTCTTGTCAAAAGAAAAAAGAAAAATAAATGCTTCTTGAGTGCTAAAATAGAGTATGGAAGTTCCCAAGATTATTTATGAAGATGACGCCCTAATGGTTTTGGATAAACCAGCAGGCTGGATTGTGAATGAGGCGAAAACTACAAAAGATGTTCCTGTTATTCAAACTTGGATTGCAGAAAACTTCAGTTTTCCTCTTGCTAAAAGCTGGGAGGCAAGAAGTGGGATAGTTCACAGAATAGATAAAGAGACAAGTGGACTACTTCTTATAGCCAAGACAGAATCTGTGTTTAGAGCTCTCCAAGAGCAGTTTAAGAATAGGGTTGTCAAAAAAAGGTACATTGCCCTGGTTCACGGAAAGTTGGCAGACTCTTGTGGCGAAATTGATGTCCCTGTCGGCAGGCTTCCTTGGAATAGAGAGAGATTTGGGGTACTTCCCGGCGGGAGGGAGGCAAAAACCAGCTACAAGGTGATTGAAGAATTTGTTAAGAAAGGTGAGAAGAAAAATGATAGTGAGACATTATCCTTGGTTGAAGTAGCACCGCTTTCAGGAAGAACACATCAGATAAGGATTCACTTTAAACACATAAATCATGCTTTGGTTGGGGACTCTTTCTATGCAGGAAGAAAAACTTCAAGGAGAGATAGAATGTGGTGTCCAAGGCTGTTTTTACATGCATCTTACATTGAGTTTGACCATCCAGAAAAAAAGAATAGAGTGCATTTTGAAAGCAAACTTCCCTCCGATCTTCAAAAAGTATTGTCAAAATTAAAATAATTTTGATAATCCTATAGAGTAGGATATAATACGTTCTGGCAAACTAGCACACCAAAATTAAAAAATAAAATATTTTTAGTTATTTCCCAGAATGGGAAGGAGGATTGAATGTTCCGTCGGAAAATTTCGAAGAAGACTGTAATTGCCAGAATTTATTTCTGGTTTTACCGGGCGCTCAAGCAGGAGGAACCGCCTGAAGAAGAAGACACATGTGGGATTAGGAAAGTAATGATACTATCCCTCTTGGCTTGCCTCTTTTTGTATCCGATCGCGTATGCAATCGGCCTCCTTTTTATGAAGATTGCAGGAACCAGGGTACGTGTGATACTGTTTCTGCTCGTGGGAGGATTTGCATACTGGGCCTACAGGAGTGGGGAAGTGGTTGCAGCAGTGCTGTTACTTGTTGTAGTCCTTGCCTGCCTGGTAGTTGCGGGAGTTTTGGTCTATTTCCTCGTTGATTGGTTGTCCGATCGTGTTCCGGATTCAGTTGGGGATTGGTTTGTGAATTACGACCTTGCGGGTACACGATTAGCGTTTCCGATTTATCCGTGGATGGTCTTTCTTCTGGTGCTCCAAATAGCAGGTGGGTATTTTTGGTTCGCCCGGCCAGAAACTATCAGCTTTGTCGTTGGCCTTTTGTTGGTTGCGTTCTTTTTTGTTTCGATGCTCGAAGCACTGGTTCTCTTGTTGTTTTAGAGGAATATTATAAGAAGGTAGGAGGAGTATCCAAGAAGGAAAAAGAGTCCGTAGTATCTTGGAATTGTTGTTCCTTCATATTTTCTGGTTAGAAAATATATAGCAATAGTTGAGAGGGCAAGATAGAAAAGAGGAACAATGTTTGTTTGAATATCAAGCTTTGGGGTGTATCTTAGGGTAACTGCTCCAAGGATCGCAAGATTAAATATTCCGCTCCCTTGAACATCACCCATTAATAATTTATAGTCTTTATTTATTCCAGAGGCAAAAGAGGCAATAAGCTCCGGAAGGGAGGTGCCTATTGCAATGAGCGATAGACCAATGATTTCGTTTTGTAATTTAAAAAATTTTGCAATTTGGATAGCGCTATCTACTGTATAGTGGCTTACAGAAAGAAGAAGTATTATTGCAACTGCAATTTTAATTATAATGACAATTGGGTTATCATGATCCTTTTTCATTTTGGAAAGAGCATATTTATCCTCTTTTTTACTTCCTTTTTCCCCCCAGAATATTTCTGCCACAAAGAACAACACATAAACTCCCGCAAGGATGTAGGAAATTACTTCTTTGGAACCTGTGGGAAGAAAGAATGCCGATATAAAAAGTAAAGTTACAACAAGATTCACAATGTTGTTTTTTTGTGTTTTTGTGGTTCCAATTCTCATTGGAAATACGAGGATTGCGATACCCGCAATAAGAAGAATATTGGTAATATTTGAACCGATGACGTTTCCAAGGGAAAGATCTGGAACTGACTCTGTTATTGAGGTGATTGTTACAGAAAGCTCAGGAAGAGAAGTACCGAATGCAATAGCCGTTGCTCCGATTATCAAGGGAGATATTTTAACTTTTGAAGAAAGGCCTTCAGTTTGTTTGACTAAGAAATTTGCTGATACAAGAAGTACAACTAGACTTATCAAAAAGACTATAAATGTCATAATTTACTCTAGCAGATTATTAATGTTTTTTCCTTATTCTTACAACTCTTGTGAAAATATCCATTGAAATGTTTTCATCTTTGATTGTAAACTGAATTTATGACGTCATCTTTTTCACGAGAGATTTTTATTCTTCTTTCTTTGGGAGTGTTTGGAGGCCTTGTTGCAAGGGTAGCGAAGGTCCATATCCTCGTCGGATTTATTCTTGCAGGCGTTGTTTTTAAGATTCTTCTGCCCGGCTATCATTTTAATGTTGAGGATATTGCCCAATTGGGTCTGATATTTTTGCTTTTTACTACTGGACTTGATCTTTCGCTTGCCAGGCTTTCTAAAGTTTTTAAGGTTTCCCTAGTTGGGGCTCTCCTTCAAATAACTCTAGTAAGTATTTTTTGTATTATAATTCTCAGGTTATTTTATTTTGATTTATCAACAGCAATAATTCTTTCTTTGGGATTTTCTTTGTCTTCTACAGCAGTTGTGGTTAAGCTTTTAAACGATAGGGGGGAAGCCGACTCTGTTCATGGTGAAGTAATGATCGGGTGGCTTTTAATGCAGGACTTGATAGTTGTTCCCATTCTTTTTGCCATATCTCTTTTAGGAAAAGGTACGCCGATTAATTTTGGGGTTGTGGCTGTAAGTATTTTTAAGGTTTCGTTGGTTGTGTTTTTGGTTGTAGCTTTGGGAAAGAATCTACTTCCAAAGCTTTTGAACTGGGTAAGTTCATTTAATTTGCGAGAGCTTGTTTTTTTGATATCTGTGCTTATAGCATTAGGAACTGCGATTTTAGTATCTTTTTTCGGCGTTTCTGCATCAATTGGAGCTTTTTTGGCAGGAATAGTGCTGGCGGAAAGTGTCGAAAAGTATGCCGTATTTGCAGAAATTCGGCCGCTACGCGATCTTTTTGTTGCGATATTTTTTGTTTCTTTGGGACTTCTTATAACTCCATCGTTTCTTGCAGAAAACATAGGAGTAATATTGGCAATATTTCTAGCCGTTTTAGTTATAAAATTTGTTGTTAACTTAGTTGTAAGCCTGGGACTTTCATATCATGGAAAGGCAGCAACATACATTGCCGTCGGGCTATCTCAAATTGGTGAGTTTTCTTTTATCATATATTCTCAAGCCTTGGTTTTAGGGCTGATTTCTCAAAAAGCAGTAACTGTTGGTGTTTCGGCGGCCCTTTTTTCTTTAGTTGTTTTCCCAGCTTTTTATAAAAAGTCTAATGCAATATCGAAAGCTTTAAAAAGTGTTTTTATGAAAAACAAACTATTTTCGAAATATTTTAGAGGTTGGGATAAAGAAGGTCTTACGGTAGGAAAAGAACTTGAGGGACACATCATTATTTGTGGTTATGGAAGGGTAGGCGGATGGGTAGGCAGAGCTCTTGATTCGTTTGGAGTTAGATATATTGTGGTTGAATACAACCTTTCGGTTGCAAGGGAAATTGAAAGTTCAGGCGGACGCGTTATTTATGGTGACCCTTCAGAAAGAGAGGTCCTAGAGGCTGCTGGAATATCGACTGCTAAGGCTATAGTGATTGCAATTCCAGATAGACAGGTGCAGGAGTCGATTATTACAATTGTGCAGACAACGGCTCCTAATTTGAAAATTATATCTAGGGTTCATAAGGATGAAGATTTTGAGCGGGTTAAGAGTTTAAAAGTAGACAAAATCGTTCAACCAGAATTTGAAGCCGCGGTTGCGATAATTCGGTCAATGCTGGTTTCAATGGGAAAATCTAAAGAGGAAATAAATAAAAAGATTTCTTCACTTAGGCACAATCACAGCCTGAGGGTGTAGAAAACTATGCCGAGAAAACGAAAAAGAACTAGAAGTTTGAGAAAAGAAAAGAAAACTGGCGCAAAAAAGTATGCACTCATATTATTTGCTGTTTTGCTTTGTGTTTTAACTTACCTTTTTTTCTTAGGGAAAAGGGTTTTTGATGGAAAAGAAAAAACTTTACTAGTAGCAGGTGGAAAAAATGATGTTTTAATAGTGATACTAGATCCAGAAGTTCAGGAAGTAACAAGAATTTCCATTCCTGCAACAACACTGGTTTCGGTATCAAGAAATCTGGGAGATTGGAAAATTGGCAGTGTTTGGGAATTGGGAGAAAACGAGAAGTTGGGTGGTAGGCTTCTTGCGGAGACAGTTACCAAAAATTTTTATGCACCAGTTTCCTCATGGGTAAATTCGGATGGTTTTGATTTTTTCCAAGGAAAACTTGGAGTATTAAAATTTATTTTTTCAGGTCTTGAAAGCAATTTGACTTTTGTCGACAGAGTCAGAATGAGTACATTTTTTCTAGGGGTTAAAGACTACAAGAAAACTGATATTGATCTCGCAAAAACACAATTTTTGTTAGAGCAAAAGCTCCCTGACGGCTCTAATGGATATGTTGTAACTTCAAATATGCCCCAAAAGCTTCTTATTCTATTTTCAGATCCAGAACTAAGTAACAACACAGCGAAAGTTTCGATTACTAATCTCTCAGACAGCCCAAAGGTAGCGAGCAAGATGGGAGCAATTATTGAGACTTTTGGAGCGAAGGTTGTAATGGTTCAAGACAAGGATGAAGAGAATGTTGGTTGTATAATTTCATCAAAGGATAGGGCCTTAGTTCAGTCGCTTTTAAATATGTTTGGTTGCGAATATGAAAAAGGGGAAGGTGGGGGAATTGATGTTGATTTTAGGTTTGGTAAAAAGTTTGTTGAGTGGTTTTAACTAGCTTCTTCGTCAACGCTCTTGGAGTCCTCTCTATTTATAAATTTGGGAGATGTAAACGATATATATTCTATTTTTTCGCTTGAGAATGATTGTATTGATTCAGCTCCTTTGGATGATGAAACTTCTTTAATAAAAACCTTCACATTTTTGTCTTCGATTGACTTGACTAGCACTTGGTACTTTTTGCCCATTTTAATTAGGTTTTTAATTTTTAAACTAATGTCGTCGGGCAATCTTCCTATATAAGTGCCATCAGTTGTGGTGACTGCGGTTCTATGTCCGCGGGGATTTAGTATAACCTCATCTCCGGCATCAATCCGAGCGAGTATTTGCGGAGAGCCGGTATTAAGCAGCGATACAATTCTTGTTTTTCCCGGTTCCTCAATAAAAGAATTGCCCGAAGTAACTTTAGAAGCAGCCTGACCGCCTTTTTTTATTTCTTTCCATTTGTCAAAACACTTTCTGGCGATTCTGTTTGACGGATCTATTTTTAGCACCTCTAGAGCAGTTTTTTTTGCAAGTAGAATTTTTCCAAGTTCCGCATACGCTCTCGCACAACGATTGAGGGCATCACAGTCATGTTTATTTTGTTTTATGATGCTGAGATTAATTTTAAGTGCCTCTTCCCAGTCGCCCGATATTGCTGCGGCGACCGCCTTTTGGGCAAGATCCGTGTCCATTTTCTTTCAAAAGAATATAGAAAGAACCACTTATATGTCAAGACCTACTTATAATCCCCAAAGAATATTCCCTATAGTAATTTAGAAAAAAGTGTGATAGAATTGGCTCATACTTTAAAACCTTGTGAGGAGGTGTGAGAATGAAAAATGACAAGCTATCGTTTGTCATTTTATTGTCTTTTGTCGTTGGAGTTATTATAATGGCCTTCTTGGCCATGAGCCTTTCCAGCGATGTGGTCGTTTTGGGCATAATCGTTTTTTTTGCCCTGGCGGCTATTACTGTTATTAACCTCGCCGTAAGGCGAATGGCCCGGAGTTCATAGGAAAGGAGGATGATAATTTCTTCTTTTTTTTCCTTGGCTCCGGGTATTTTTTTGCCTAAAATCCTGAGTTCGTTGTATAATCCATACGTATGAGTGGACACTCCCATTTTGCAACCATCAAAAGACAAAAAGCTGCAAATGATGCTATTAAAGGAAAGGTTTTTTCCAAGCACTCAAAATCCATTGCTATTGCCATTAAAGAGGGTGGAAGTGCAGACCCAGAAATGAATTCTAGACTTCGTTTTGTAATCGAGCAGGCTAAAGCTGACAACATGCCAAAAAGTAATATTGATAGAGTCCTTCAGCGAGCCAGCGAAGTCGGAAATATAGAAGAAATCACTTATGAAGGTTTTGGTCCCGAGGGGGTTGGAATTATTGTTAGAGTTGCAACTGATAATAAAAACAGGACTTCTCAAGAAATCAAGGGCATTTTTGATAGGGGAGGGGGGAATTTGGCGGGTCCCGGGGCTGTATCATTTAATTTTGAACCCAAAGGACTTATTGTGGTTAAAAAAGGACCAGATAAAGATACACAGATATTAAGCCTTATTGATATGGGGGTAGAAGATATTGAAGAAGGGGCTGGTGCTATTGAGGCCTATGTTGACCCTAATAATCTTTCTTTAGTTAAAGATCAAGTTGCCTCAAAGGGATTCGAAACCCAGTCCTTCTCTCTTGTTTTAAAACCCAGAAACTATGTTGTTGTTCAAAATCCCCAAAAGGTTAAGAAAATTATGGACCTCGTTGATCTTTTTGAGGAGCATAACGATGTTCAAGACGTCTACACCAATTTAGATATCCCCGACGAGACTGTCCAACAGCTTGGAAACTAGTATTATATGTCCAAAAGACGCCGATTTGTTATAACAGCTTTACTTTTATCATTCGGTTTTTTTATTCTTCAGTTAATTTCTAACCAATATAGATTTTTGGCAATAGGTATACTTGCAGTATTCACTATCGGGCTTTTTGCTTGGTCTCTGCGGGAAGGGCTTGGAAAAAATGCGACCCTTCTTTCGTTGGTTCTTCCAACACTTTTTACTTTAGGGGTCGGTCTTTTTTGGTTCCTTTTGCCTGTAAGCGTTTTTGCAAGAATCCCGATTGTTATTTTTTTTGGTGTAGGGATTTACGCGATATGTCTTACAACAAATATTTATACTGTCTCAGCAATAAGAACTATTGCACTTTTGCGGGCGGCTAGAGGAGTAGGTTTTGTACTCAGCCTTCTTACTTCATTCCTGCTTTACGATACAATTTTATCTCTCAAAATGCCGATTTGGATTAATGCCCTGCTAGTGGTTGCGTCCTCTTGGCCGATTCTTCTTCAGGGATTTTGGTCTATAACCTTGGAGGAGAATGTTACCAAAGAGACGATTTATACAACGACGATATTAAGTTTTATTATTGCAGAAATAGCGATATCGCTCTTTTTCTGGCCTGTAACAGTTGTTGTGGGATCTCTCTTTTTAACAGTCTCGATGTATACTCTTTTAGGTCTTGGCCAGGCTAAATTTGAGGGAAGGCTATTTTCAAGCACAATTAGGGAATACCTTACAGTTGGGGTTTTAGTGATAGTCGGTATGTTTTTTGCAACACACTGGGGAGCTTAAAATTTAAATATTCATTTTCAATATATCTAAAAAATATTAGGAAGGTTGGTAGCGGGGGAGGAGTGGGGTAAGTTAACCTATAATAATTATAGGGTTTGTGAAAAAGGGGAGTTTTTCATGATAATTATAGGTTTTTTTCACGAAAGTATCAAAAAGCGACTATTCAAAGAATACCCGAAGCCTTTATTGTATAGTTTGATATAGTTAATAGGCACAAAACATAGCGTTTGTAACTTTCTACTCCCATTGTGGATAACTAACTGAACAACTCAAGTGCTAAATGGCCTTCTTTCGTGTTTTAGGAAGCTATCTGTATTGGATTTTGATTTAGGTGCGTTTGAAAAGAGGATAAACATCCAAACTGTGACCCCAGGATAGTTTCTTAACTAGCGTATACTCCCCGAAGCAATCTATTAATTATTTTTCCCTAAGATGGATATTGGGTTTGAAATTTGACATTGTCGTACAATGTAACTTTTACGACGTTAGTAAATTTGTACAGGGTAGGAAGGAAATTCTAGCAATCTTACTCCTTATGTTTTTTGGAGGTTTATGACACTTACAGTTTATAGTTATTATTTCTCTATTTTGGTTAGCTCTCTAAAAAAACGTTTCCCAATAAATACCGAATATCATTTTTATGAAATTTGCCACTCCCCCGTTTTTGTAAATTTTTATTAGATTCTTTCCTTTAAGGAATTTTTTTAATAAATCCGTTAGAAAGACTTAAATAAATATTTTTGAGACGATAAATTACCCGTCAAAAAGAAAAAGCACTCCTTAAAATCGATTTGGTGAGTTGACGTTTAAAGCTGATTTGTGTTTGAAATCTTTATAAAAGAATATACAATCAACTCATGCCAATTGAGCGTAAACCGTATTCTATTGCAGATCAATTTGTTGGAGACTTTGATTTATTCGGTGAGGTTGTTAACAGTCAAAAAGTTTCTTATATGTTAGACCTTGATCAAATAATTGCCGCGAGTGCGGATTCAGTGTTTGAGGATTTTTATTCGAAAACCGGAATAAGAACAACTGCAAGAGACATAACCTGTTGGGACCATCTGACAAATCTTTCTGTACAAAACGGTCTTTCTGAAGAACAAATAAAAAACGCAGAAAATGGATGGTTTGATCCGGAGATACTTAAGGAAGCCTCGAGAATTTTATGGATTAGACCTCTTATAATAAAAATATTGAATAGAGAGAATACCAAGTCAGTAAAGATTCTAACTGCAAGAAGTTATAAACTTATTGACTCCACGCGTGAGTTGGTAAAAAGAATCCTGCCCGAGTTTAGAGGAAAAGAAGACAATATTCTTATTAGAAATACTGACTATCCTGACGCAAAAACTTTTAAGGCAAACATGATTTGTGAAGCTTCAAAAGAATCCGACTGGGTAATTCTCATTGATGACCATGTGGTAAATGTCAAAACTGCACTTGATGATGCGCGCTATAGCAATCTCTATGCGATTAATGTTCCCGAAGGTCACGTTTGGCCTGATTTTATTCACCCCAGGCTTATGGTTGTCAGAAGATTTCCAAAAGAGGTTTCAGGTGTATATCCTCTCTATGATCTATTTGTCCGGGCCTGGGACAAACAAAAAATAGATAGAGTCGCACAATGTTGACAGCCCTTTTATCTTGTTATAGACTTATTTTAGATGCCCAACTTGCCCGATTGCGAAGTCACTGAAATTTCTCAAAAAGCTGGTGAGTTTTTGGAGTATTTGGAAGTAGAACGAGGCTCCTCTCCCCTAACGATAAGGAACTACAAACATTATCTATCAAGATTTTGCCAGTGGATGGCAAAAGAGAAAATCAGGCAGAACTTAAGTGATATCAATCAGGATGTTGTTCGTGTATATAGGGTTTACCTTTCAAGACTTACTGATGGAAAAGGAGGAACACTTTCCAGAAAAACCCAAGGATATCATGCAATTGCATTAAGGTCGTTTCTTAAATGGCTAATAAAAAATGATGCCAAGGTTATGGCTCCCGAGAAGATTGATCTTCCAAAGATTTCTGAGAGGCAGATTAAATTTTTGAACGGTGAACAAGTGGATAGGCTTCTTAATGCGCCTCTGCAGGATAAAATTTCGGGAAAACGCGATAAGGCAATTCTTGAAGTTTTATACTCAACCGGTCTTCGTGTAAGCGAGCTTGTCAGTTTAGACAGTGATAAGGTGGATTTGGAAAGACGGGAATTTGGTGTTGTGGGAAAAGGAGGGCGCGCAAGAGTGGTTTTTCTTTCCCAAAGAGCTGCGGAATGGATAAAAAAATACCTGGATGCCAGAGAGGACAAATTTAAACCCTTGTTTATAAGACATAAAGGAAAGGTGGATCCCACAACTGCGGATGAAAAGATGAGGCTTACTGCGAGAAGTGTTCAAAGAATGTTGAAAAAATATTCGCACAAAATGAAGCTTCCCGTTGATGCATCGCCACATACCATCCGCCATAGCTTCGCTACTGATTTGCTTATTGCAGGAGCAGATATAAGATCGGTTCAGGAGATGTTGGGACATAAAAACATCCAGACAACTCAGGTTTACACCCACGTTACACACAAACACTTAAAAGATATTCATGAGCACTTTCATGGAAAAGGAAATCAGTAACTAGTCCTATAATTGATAAATCAGACCCTCTTTGATATACTCCAGTTTGGCTAGAAAGTTTAGTACATTATTTTTGGAGGTTTGATATGTGTGTGGGAATGATGGGGTTTGGCCCTCCGTTTGGAGTGCCAATTACGGATGATATTCATCAGCAATATTCTCCTGGATTAAAGGTTGCATGGAAAACCTTTGATGATTGGTGGAAAGAACAGGGGCGCCCCGCCCGCCTGGCTGATATGCCGGAAGACGTAAAAGCCGCGTTTGATCTTGTTCGGGAAACGCCGATTCCGGGTTATCCCGATGATGAGGGCCCACTTGGGGCGGAGTCCTGTTATATGGTGGGAGTTTGTTCCCAGCTTGAAGATTGGGTTTGGGATGATGAGAAACTCTTTCCTGACGATGAGCTCTTACCTTAGAATGGTTGTCTAGCCCACAGTCTCAAACTCTGGAGGTGTTTTCTTCCATCTCCAGAGTTTATTTTCTTTTATATCTTCCCTGTTGTTTTTTTATGTTAACTTCATCAGTTAGTTCTTTAAGTGAGTTTATATATCTAAAATTTGATTTAACTTTTTTTCTATTTACCCAAATTGCTCGGATATTTTTAGATCTTAATTTTTTAGTTACTATATAATTATCATCAATGACAATAGCATCTTTCGGCAATTTGTTTATATTTTTTATCATCAGTTTCCTTCTGAAAATAAATATCTTTTTTGTGTTGAAAAAATTATATATACCACTGAGCGTAAGTTTTTGTTTTTGATAAGAGTTAAATCCTTCGGAAAAAATGCCCAAAGTATATGTTTTTTGCACTCTTTTTAGAACCCATTTTGTTTCCGGAAAAAGACAGGCTTTAAATAGTTTTTTATCTAAGAGCAACTTAAGAATTTCCCCTTTGTCAGTATTGGTTTTAAGACTTATATAGTTTGCAAAGCCTTTTGGTGTAAAATCTGTTGATCTTGCAAGAGCCGATGTGTATGAGCTTAGAAGGGGCATGAAATTTTCTGGTTTAATCCCAAGACGAATTTTGGCAAGTTTGTTCCAGTTTGTTTTTAATAGATCGCTGTCAATAAGAGTTCTATCTATATCAAAAAGCAAGACCTTTGGCATATATGTATTATACGAAGTATACTGTATAAAATGAATTTACTTATTCTTCCTGGGTATTCTGAGCACAACAAAGATTGGGCATTGGATGTTGAAAGTTATTTTTTGAAGCGTGGGAATGCAAAAGTTTTAATTCATGAATGGAGGCATTGGAGGGAGGACTACAAATCTACGAATATTGGCTATGAAGCGGGAAAAATAGTTAGCAAGGCCGGTACTAAAAAGTATTGTGTTACAGCAAAATCCTTTGGAACAAGGGTTTTAGCCACCTTACTCATGGATAAATTAATTAATGCTGACAAAGTAGTTGTCTGTGGAATTCCAACTACAAATAACGATGCAAGAAAGTTATACAAAGCTAGCTTTAGTATGATAGATTTTAACAATATAATTTGTTTTCAAAATGAGCACGATCCCCTATCTTCGTGGGGTGAGGTTTCAAAAATGATTGGAGGAATTAACAAAAAAATTAAGGTAATTAAAAAACCAAGGAACGATCATCACTATCCCTACTACGAAGATTTTTTTAAATTTTTGGCAAAAAAATAGCGAAGTATTTTTTATTACTCCGCTATTGTTAGTTTGATATTTGGGTTGGTGTTTCTAATATATAATTATTTTTGTTTTGTCCACTTCAGCCCAACTAAAAAGCCACTCTGCGTCTTGTACTCTCAAGTTTATGCAGCCATGGCTCATCGGATGCCCAAAATTATTGTGCCAGAAGGCTCCGTGTATTGAGTATCCTTCTGAAGCAGCAACCTCGTTGTTTTTAAAATACATGACCCATGGCACTCCCTCGATGTCGTAGGCATACGAGCCTTCTCCCCCCTTCATATTGTCCTTAGCTAATTTGATCCAGATTTGAAATTCTCCTCTGGGAGTTGGTGTTTTTGGAAGCCCGGTTGATACAAGGAAGGCTTTAAGAAGTTTAGCATCCTCATAAGCGTAAAGAGTTTGCCTTCCCAAGTCTACCCAAATTTCCTTACCCATGCCAATGCTATCTACCGCTGGAGTTTCCAATGGATTTGGAATTGTAATTTCATCTCCAGGATAGATTATATCTGGATTTGAAATATTGTTTGCCACTTCCAGATTATCCAAAGGGACGTCAAATTTTTCAGCAATTTGTCCCAATGTATCCCCCGAGACAATGGTGTATACATTGCTCCGGGTTGATATTTGCGTTGGAGTAGGATTACCTTCTACTCTAGAAACATCTGGTGTGGAATTTGCTTTTGAGTAGACTACTTCGGGTGGTGGCAATTCCCTACTCTCAACTTCCTTCACCGGTTTTTGTAAAAATATACTGCAGGCCAGTGAAATAAATACGAGAAGTACACAAAGTATTTTTCTATACACAAAAAACCTCCTAGCTAATTAAGATGTAAAGAACAATTTAAACCTGGTAAATTATAATCCTATAACTAATTTGAATCAACTTGATCTGTTTGGGGAATTATTTGCTGTTCTGTCTCGGGTGAAATTTTGGCAGTTCCGAAAAGACTTTTAAGCGTTTCTTGCTCTTGGACACTTAACTGAGGTGGAATATATCTTTTGCCTGTTCGTCTGTCAATTAGTCCTCCCCTGTCAATAAAATACGGCCTTACTCTTTCCTCAGTCATATAACAGTATGTATTAGAGATGGTTTCTAATCAACACTTATTTTTCTTCCTCATCTTCCGGTGTGGTTTTCTCTAGAGCTGTCATGGCAGCTACTGTGTCACCTTTTTTTGCAAATCTCATCATGATGACTCCCTGGGTTGCCCTTCCCATTTGAGGAATATTTTTCAAAGGAAGTTTTATTACTTGTCCTTGAGTGGAGGTAATTACTATTTGATCGTAGTTTTGGGTTATTACTGTCATCGCTGCAATGTCTCCTATTTTTGAGTTTACAACTCCCGCCTTAACTCCTTTCCCCGCCCTCTTTTGAACCGGAAAAAGATGAATGGGAGTTCTTTTTCCAATACCTTTTTCGGTTATAGTTAAAATGTCTCTAAAGATTTTTCTTCTTTTATCTTTTAACTCTTGTGTTTTACCGTTAAACACATCCATTCCGATTACTTCATCATCTAATTCAAGTTTTATTCCACGCATTCCTGAAGTTGCTCTTCCCATAGGTCTAACATTTGCCTCAGGGAAACGAATAGATTTGCCCTTTTTAGTAACAAGAAGAATATGATCGTTCCCACTTGTTCCACTAACTGCCACTAATGAGTCTTTTGCATCAAGCCTGATTGCAATTATTCCTGAAGCGCGCATGTTGTTAAATTCTGAAACCGCAGTTTTTTTGACCACTCCGTTTTTGGTTGCCATAATGAAGTGTTTTGATGAATCGTCCCCTACCGAAAGAACAGCTTTAATGTTTTCCCCTTGACCGATATTAATGATGTTTACAACGGCCTGTCCCTTTGATTGTCTTGATGACTCCGGTATTTCCCAAGCCTTCGTACCAAAAACTTTTCCGGAGTCGGTAAAGAAAAGTATTGTGTCATGAGTGGTGGAGGAAACTATGTGTTCAATTTCGTCTTCCTCTTTCATACTCATACCAACAATTCCTTTTCCACCCCTTCGTTGGGACTTAAAGGTTCCCCTAGGGAGACGTTTAACATATCCGGACTTAGTTATTGTAATAAGGGTATCTTCTTTTGGAATTAAATCTTTATCAGAAAAGTCACCAATTTTTGTCTTAAATATTTTAGTTCGACGCTCGTCACCCAATTTTTCTTTAAGCTCGGCAACCTCAGCTTTGATGATTGCAACTACTTTTTCAGGATTTCTCAAAATTGAGATAAGCTCGTCGATTAGTTTTTTGATTTCTTCGTATTCTTTTTCAATTTTTTCTCTTTCCAAAGCCGCAAGGCGTCTGAGCTGCATATCGAGAATCGCAGTTGCCTGAATTGATGACAACTCAAACCTTTTCATTAAATTGTCTTTTGCTTCATCCTGTGTTTTTGATTTTCGTATGGTTGCAATAACCTCATCGAGATTATCTAGAGCGATTTTTAGTCCTTCTAGTATGTGCGCCCTTCTTTTTGCTGCTGTGAGCTCAAATATTGTTCTTCTGACAACAACCTTTTGGCGATGCTTTATGTATTCAACAAGAATTTGCTTTAGGTTTACGGTGTAAGGTGTACCATCTACAAGTGCGACAAAATTGGCCGGAAAAGTAGTTTGCAGTTTGGTGTGTTTAAAAAGGTTATTTAAGACGGCCTTTGGTCTTGCGTCGCGTTTAAGATCAACAACGATTCGCATGCCATCTTTATCAGATTCGTCTCTCAGGTCAGAAATTCCTGTGATTTTTTTGTCTTTAACCAAGTTTGCGATATCGCGGACCAATTGAGCCTTGTTTACTTGATACGGGATTTCGGAGATAACTATTTGTTGTTTTGTTTGATTTGATCCGTGTTTAGCTGGACTATCTTTTATTTCAGCCATTCCGCGAACGACAATTCTCCCTCTTCCTGTTGCATACACATCTCTTAGAGACTTGGCGTCATATATTGCACCTCCTGTTGGAAAATCAGGTCCAGGAAGAACCTCGGTAAGCTCTGTAATTTCAATATCGCTTTCAAAAGATAATGCGGTTGGATCAACCTCGCTCTCGGTGAAAGCTTCCTCTTCACCGGATGCTATTAATGAGATTTTTTTGATTACAAAGTCTGTTTGGGCGGTTTGTTCATCTTTGTTGGTTGCTACCCTACCCTTGTTAATTGTTGCAAGCACGGCGTCGATGACTTCGCTTAAGTTATGAGGAGGGATTTTAGTTGCCATGCCGACTGCAATACCCTCAGCTCCCATCAGAAGAAGATTAGGTAGGAGTGCAGGAAGGCAAACTGGCTCTTTGAGTGTTGCGTCAAAATTATCAACAAAATCAACAGTATCTTTTTCGATATCCCTCAACATGTATGGAGCGAACTTGGACATTTTAACTTCGGTATAACGCATGGCAGCTGCCGGATCACCATCAACCGAGCCGAAGTTTCCCTGTCCATGAACCAAAGGATATCTCATGGAGAAATCCTGTGCGAGGCGTACTATGGTGTCATAAAGCGCGATATCGCCGTGTGGGTGATACTTTCCCAAGACCTCACCCACTACTTTTGCCGACTTAGAAAACGACCCAGAGGGCGTAAGTCCCATCATATGCATTCCGTAAAGAATTTTTCTGTGGACAGGTTTTAATCCATCCCGAATATCAGGAAGGGCACGAGCTACGATAACGCTCATTGCATAATCAAGATAGCTTTTGGAGAGCTCTTTGGTAATTTCTACTTGTTTAACTTTTCCAATTTCCATAGCGTAACAACAAAAAGTCCAATTTCCACAAAGGCAGCAGAAACTTTCAAACTGCCGGAAATTGGCATTTAAAAGATTGAATTAGCCTATTTAATCTTACCTTTTTTAGCCTTGGAGAGCAAGGGGGAAAGCCTAATTTTTTTAGTGTATTTTTCGAAATCAACTTTGTATAAAAAGAAATAATACAAAATTTCAACAATACCTACAGTATTAAGAACAAGAAGTATCACAAACCATATTTTTGAATTGTTTTTTGCGGCCTTCCAAAGGGCTAGACCTTTCCAGGTAAGTGCCCATAGAGATAAAAATATAAAAACATAAGGAAGAACCGCCGAGTTGCTTTCAAGTATCGATTGAATGTTCATAAACAAATTATATATGCCTTGTGTCAAAGAGTAAAGCAAATGTTAAACCCTTAAATAAAAATCTAGTGCTTGTGTGGGTGTATACTTTACTAGATGAAGAAAAACATATTGATTATTTTTACTGTTTGTTTGCTTGTCTCGCTAATCTACCTTTTAATTAGAAATTTTTATTCGGGGACTGAGCCAGAGAAGAGTTTTGAAACTTCATTTGCTAAAGGGGCTCAAGAGAGAAAACTTACTTTTGATGGCCAGGAGTTAAGCTACAATATTATTAAGGTTGAGAAGCCAGAAGATCTAATCTTAATTGACAACCTTAAATTAAAAAATACCGCAAAAAAAGCATACTCCGATAATTCCTGTAGTGTCTTGGTTAGTGGAAGTTTTTATACAAAAGAGGGGTCTTTTATTGGCCTTTTTATTAGCGGAGGAAAAAAGCTTAGTAATTATACAGGCAATTCAACTTTTAATGGAGTGCTTTCTGTTAATGACTTTTCTGTTCCAAGAATTACACGGCAAGTGCCTAAGGATCGTTTGACAACAGCCGTCCAATCTGGCCCCATACTTATCGAGAATGGAAAGGTGTTGCCAGTTAAGTTCGTAAATGACAAAAATGCCAGAAGGGTTGTAGGAGCAGTTGATGGCAGTAATACTCTTTACTTTTTAGCAATATATAAGGCTTCTCAGTTGTTTGACGGCCCAGCTATAAGTAACCTTCCTGCAGTTGTTTCTGAGATTGGAAAGGATAATAACGTTGTCTGGGCAGATGCAATAAATCTCGACGGAGGTACGGCAAGCGCGTATGTATCGAAAGACAGCGTATTAACGGAACTTTCGTCCGTAGGAAGTTTTTTTTGTCTTAGGTAATTGGTTTGCGCTATTTAGCTCTTTTTAAGAGCGGGAGTTTTTTTGCTTTGAAGAACCGACCAAACAAGTATTGCAAGAAGAACAACGATTGCAACATATGCGCCAGGTGTTGAACGATATTGAACAATTACCGGTGCGGCAAGGAGTGAAACTAAGTTTACAACTTTGATCATGGGGTTTAAGGCGGGCCCTGCGGTGTCTTTCAGTGGGTCGCCTACGGTATCTCCTTCGACAGAAGCTTTGTGAGCTGGTGATCCCTTCCCTCCCAAGTGTCCATCTTCAATAAATTTCTTTGCATTGTCGAGTGCGCCCCCTGCGACCGCCATAAATACGGCAACTAGCTGTCCAGAAAGAATTACTCCGGCAAGGAATGCTCCCAATGCTTCAACTTGAAATATAAGCCCTACAAGTAGAGGAAGTGCAACAGAAAGGGCAACAAGACTAATAAGCTCCTTTTGGGCTGCGCTTGTTGTTATGCCCACAACCCGTTCGTATTCCGGTGCTTTTTTGCCTTCAATAACTCCCTTTATTTTAAATTGTCTTCTCACCTCTTCGACTACTTTGTTTGCACCTCTTGCAACTGCCTTGATACAAAATGAGCTAAAGATAAAAGGAAGTGCTCCCCCTATTAAAAATCCAATAACACCCTCTAAAGTTGAGACTCTAATAGATTGTATTTGTGCAATACCAAGCCGGGCTTGTACAATTCCGATATCTGTGACATATGAGAAGAAAAGGGCTGTCGCTGCAACAACGGCTGATGCGATTGCAATCTGTTTAGTTATGGCTTTTGTTGTATTTCCCACAGCATCAAGATCAGCCATTATCTTCCAAGCATTTTTGCCAACTCCGGCCATTTCCCCTACTCCATTTGCGTTGTCTGCAATAGGGCCAAACGAATCCATTGCGACATTGTTTCCAGTTAGCGAAAGCATCCCAATACCAATCATTGCAACACCGTAAAGCATATATATAGGTGCGTGACCCCAATAGATAATTACACTTGAAGCAAGAGCAGCAGCAATAACTAGTACGCTCCAGACTGCTGCCTCCATTCCTACGGATATTCCTGAAAGAATGGTAGTTGCTGCCCCAGTTTTGGTGGACTCGACAATTTCCTTGACAGGTGCTTTTTTGTATGAAGTAAAATAGCTTGTTAATGGATTAAATATTACAGCAAGGATTACGCCAACGGCGTTAAGGAGTGCCAGTCTCCATTCCCCTGCATAAAACATTGCAAATGCAAAGCTTGAAACAACTGTAACTAGACTCGAAAGTTCATAGGATCTAAACATCGCGCCTTCGGCATCTTTTGCCCGAAATGCCTTAACGGGAAATCCTTCCCAAATAGGAACTGCCAAGGTGCCGATAATTGAGGAAACCACACCAATTGCTCGAACTACCAGAGGGTAAATTATCCAGAATGTCTGTCCCGTTGCATGCAAAAGAACAAGACCCAAAATAAGAGAGGATACAATAGTAACTTCATAGGATTCAAAGATGTCGGCAGCCATTCCGGCACAATCACCTACGTTGTCTCCGACAAGGTCTGCAATAACCCCCGCATTTCTAGGGTCATCCTCGGGAAGCCCTTTTTCTACTTTTCCTACAAGGTCGGCTCCTACATCGGCGGCTTTGGTGTATATACCGCCACCGATTCTCATAAAAAGAGCAACTATTGTTCCTCCGAATCCAAACCCAAGAAGGGCATCAGGTGCAGCCTTTCCGAAAATCATAAAGATTGCAGTTCCACCCAAAAGTCCCAAACCGTCAGTAAGCATTCCCGTAAAAGTCCCTGCGCGGTAGCCTACGGAAAGGGCCTTATTGTAACTTCCGCGGACAGCCTCAGCCGCTACTCTTACGTTTCCCTCAATCGCTACACGCATCCCCAGCTGGCCGACTATTGTCGAGAAAGAGGCCCCAATGATAAATGCAATTGTCCTTCCCAGAGCGACGTACAAAACTGCCTTGTCTCCAAATCTGTAAACTGCCTCAGAAGATGGTGGAACAACATATACACTGAGAAAAAGAATAACCACAAGAGACAGAAGTACTAACATTATAGTTTTGAGCTGTTTTTGAAGATATCCTTGCGCGCCGCGGCGGATAGCCGACCAAACTTCCTGCATCTTTGCAGTTCCGCGATCCCGTTTGACGGTATCTCGCCACAACCAGATCGAGTAAATAAGACTCACAAACGCCACGCCTATAACAACAAGGAGCATTTTTTGTTCGATTATGCTGAGTTCATTCATCCTTATAAATCAAATGACCCGTTTTGCGAGTCTAAGCGTATTTTAAGAAAACAAAAAAAATTTTGCAATAAACAAATTTACACATCAAGGGTGGCCATTTTTGCATGGCTTTGGATATATTTTTTCCTTGGGGGCACTTCTTCTCCCATAAGCATAGTAAACATGCGGTCTGCTTCTTCAGCATCGGGGATCGAAACCTGTTTAAGAGTTCTGGATCCAGGATCCATAGTTGTTTCCCAGAGCTGCATCGGATTCATTTCTCCAAGACCCTTGTATCTTTGGATACTGGCTTTTTGGAAAAGGTTGTTGGCTTTTAATATCTGATCCCTCTCGTCATCAGAATATGCATAAAAAACTTGTTTGTTTGCGCTTATTTTGTAAAGCGGTGGAAGCGCAACATAAAGGAACCCATCTTTAATGATCTTGGGCATGTGTCTAAAAAAGAAGGTTAGAAGAAGTGTTTCGATATGTTCTCCGTCGACATCGGCATCAGTCATAATAATAACTCTTTGATATCTGAGTTTTTTATAATCCACACTTTCACCAATCCCTGCCCCCAAGGCAATAATAAGATCTTTTATTTCTTCAAATTTAATAATTCGGTCCAGGTGAGCGCGTTCTGTATTTAAGATCTTTCCCCCTAGAGGAAGAATTGCCTGGAAGCGTCTATCTCTTCCTTGTTTTGCACTGCCACCTGCAGAGTCGCCTTCTACAATGTATAATTCAGAAACCTCTGGGTCCTTTGACTGACAGTCTGCGAGCTTTCCGGGAAGCCCTCCGCCTTCAAGAGCTCCTTTTCTAAGAACTGCTTCTTTGGCAGCGCGTGCAGCAAGTCTTGCTTTAGACGCTAGCACAACTTTTTCAACTACCTGCCTGGCATCTGAAGGGTGCTCCTCAAAGTAGGTGTCAAGTCCTTCTTTAACGGCAGTTGTTACAAATCCCTGCACCTCAGGGTTATTAAGTTTAGCTTTTGTTTGGGATTCGAATTGAAGGGATTCAGATGGCATTTTGATGTAAACTACTGCACAAAGCCCCTCTTTCATATCATCACCTGTAAGATTTATTGCTCCATTCTTGCCGTTGTCTCCATAAAGTTTTTTGGCATAGTCCCCTATTGAGCGGGTTAGAGCCATTCTAAAGCCTGTTATGTGAGTTCCTCCGTCGACGGTGTTAATTCCGTTTACATAGCCCTTTACATTTTCAGTAATTGAATCGGTATATTGAACCGCAACCTCGCAAGAGATATCCTCGTCTTCCTTGGCAATATAAATGACTCCCCCAAGTGTATTTTTCCCTCGGTTTGTGTGAGCGACTAGAGACTTGATGCCGCCTTCGAAGTAGTAGTTTTCCTCATCGCCATCTCGTTCATCGAGAAAATGGAAGTTAAGCCCAGCGACAAGATAAGCCCTGTCTTTTAAAAGTGACTTTACTTTTGTTTTTTCAAATCCTATATCGTTGAATATTTTTTTGTCGGGCAAAAATTGGGTTATGGTTCCGCTTTTTGCCACGATTTCATTTATATCCCACTCTTTTGGGAGCCACTCCGCGAGTTTTTGTTTTTCTATTTCTTTTACCTTTTCCTTTGGCTTTCCTGCAGAGTACTCCTGATAATAAATTTTTCCGCCTCTAACGACTACGACTCTAAAAAAACTTGAAAGCGCGTTGACAACCGAAGCCCCAACTCCGTGAAGCCCCCCCGAGACTTTATATGCTCCACCACCAAATTTTCCACCGGCATGAAGTTTGGTCATGGTTATTTCTAGGGCTGAGACCCCCGATGCGTGTTTATCTACTGGAATTCCCCGTCCATTGTCTCTGACTGTGGCTCCACCATCTTTTGTTAATACCACCCAAACGTCCGTGGCAATTCCTGCAAGACTTTCATCAACACAGTTATCAACTATTTCTCTTAAACACTCATGAAGACCTCTGGAATCGGTTGAGCCGATATACATTCCTGGTCTTTTTCTAACAGGCTCCAATCCTTCAAGGACCTGAATTTGTTTCGCCGTATATTCTTCAAGATTGCTGTTTGCCATACTTAAATTATACTAGTTTTGCACTCAAAATGAAGCGAGTTTGCCCGCTCAAGTGCCAGATTACATGATAATTTTATTTTTAGCAAACGCAAGAATAGATTATTGTTCCAAGTTTGCTACAAAATTTGTCAACTGAAGTATGGCATTACCATTAGCTTTTAAAGAGGCAGTCGCAACCTCGGAATTTAATACAACTTTGGCAAACTCATCTTTTTGAGGGGATGTGAGTAGCAGCTGGTGACAGTGAATAGTAACACTTTCCAAAAATAAAATGGCATCGTCCCGCTTTGTTATTTTGGATATAAAAGATAATTTACTGCCTTGGGACAAACTTAAAAACTTTTTAATATCGTATTCTTGTTGAGTCTTGACCGCGCCACTTTTAGAAAGCTTAACAATTTGGCATCGTGAGGTTATCGTTTCTGGAATAAGATATATGGATTTGGTTACTATTATGTATAGTATGTTTTCTGGTGGCTCTTCAAGAGTCTTGAGAATTGCACTTTTCGTTTCCAAGGATGCAGTTTCTAAATTTTTAATGACAATAAGTTTGCAATCCGCATATGAAAACTTAACAAAGTTGGAAAGGGCTGAAGCGTCGTCTACTTTTTGGAGCGAGAAGTTGATTCTCTGTGCATTGTTTTTACTTTTAAGAATATTTATCTCGGATTCTATTTGTTCTTCGTTATTCCCTTCAATGATAAATGCATGCATACAGCATTCTTATTCAGTGAAACCTTTATGTCAAGCACCCTTACTTGATAGAATTTGGTAGTTAGGTCATAATGATCTAGTTATGCCTGCCCAGACAAATTTAAACACTCAAGCCTTGGGATTAACCCTGGCCGACATTCTCCTTAAGCGGGAAGTGATAGATGCCGCAAAGGCAAAAGAAATTAAAGATGCAGAAATTCAGACCGGTCGGAGTCAGGAGGATATAATTTTAAAAAGAAATTTGGTTAGCGAAGAGGATTTGGTTAAAGCAAAGGCGGATCTTTATAATATCCCATACGTTGATTTATCGAATACACCAACCTCTCCTGAAGCTTTGGCCGTTCTTCCTCAGGATGTAGCCGAGAGATTTAGTGTTTTTCCCCTTTCTGTAGACAAAGTAAATAAAGTTTTGACTCTTGCTATGAGCGACCCCTTAAATCTCACGGCCATAGAGTTTATTGAACAAAAAACAGGATTTAGGGTTAGACCTGAGGCTGCAACAAAAACAAAGATAGATGAATATGTTTCAACGCGGTATTCCGGGTCTTTGTCTCAAGAGGTTACGGAGGCTCTAAAGGAAGTTGCTCCAGACAGGGATAGGCTTAATACTCTTGATGCCCGCTCGGGTGGCTTTATTCGTGAGGAGAAAATTGCTGAAATTGTTAGCCATATTCTGGATTTTGCGGTTCGAGCAAGGGCCTCAGATATTCACATCGAGCCCCAAGAAAAGTCAACCAGGGTTCGTTATAGAATTGATGGAATTTTACAGGAGAAGCTCACAGTTCCGAAACCTTTGCATGAGGCGCTTGTTTCTAGAATAAAAATACTTTCCGGGATGAAAATTGATGAAAAAAGAATCCCGCAAGACGGAAGGTTTAATTTTACGGATTCGAACGAGGAGGTCGATCTGAGAGTTTCTACACTTCCTACAACTTGGGGAGAGAAAATTGTCATGAGACTTCTTAAAAAAACTGGTGGTGTTCCCGACCTTACTGAACTGGGGCTTAGAGGGGTTGCATTAAAGCACCTAAATGAGGCGATCTTAAGACCTCATGGAATAATTGTTATCTGTGGTCCAACTGGGTCTGGAAAAACAACCACACTATACTCGATCATCTCAAGGATTAATACTTCTAAAGTAAATATTGTTACCCTTGAGGACCCGATTGAATACAAAATATCAGGAGTTAACCAGGTTCAAATTAACCCCGCAGCTGGACTTACGTTTGCCTCAGGCCTTAGATCGTTTCTAAGGCAGGACCCCAATATTATTCTTGTTGGCGAAATTCGTGACAAAGAAACTGCGGATCTTGCGATTCAAGCCTCTCTTACCGGGCATTTGGTTTTTTCTACACTTCATACTAACGATGCATCGGGTGCCCTTCCTAGACTTCTTGATATGGGGGCGGAGCCGTATCTTCTTGCTTCATCAATGACAGCAATCCTTGCACAAAGAGTTGTCAGAAAGATTCATACCGAGTGCAAGTCGGAGTATACTCCTGACGAAAAAGTTGTCGGCGAAATGAAATCAGTTCTTGGCGAGCTATGTCCAAAAAATGATAATATTAAATTATATAAAGGGAAGGGTGACGAGAAATGCGGTAATTCTGGTTATTTTGGCAGAATAGGAATTTTTGAAGTTTTGCCGGTGACCGAGAAGATAAGCAGATTGATTTTGGAGCACAAGTCGGCATCTGATATAGAAAAACAAGGGCGGGAGGATGGAATGGTGACAATGAAACAAGACGGTTATTTAAAAGTTTTGGAAGGAATTACAACAATTGAGGAAGTCTTAAGAGTAGCACAAGACTGATATGGATATTAAACAGCTTTTACAGTTAGTTGTTGACAAGAACGCGTCTGATTTACACATTGTTTGTGGTGTTCCCCCATCCATAAGGATAGATGGAATTCTGGGCCCTGTTCCGGGAGAGCCGGTTGTTAATCAGGCGTTTGCAGATAGTGTTGCGTCGTCTGTAATGAGCTCTGATGAGCTTGAAAGATTTAAGGTGAATCGTGAGCTTGACTTCTCACTTGCGTATAATGAACGTGCTCGTTTCAGGGTGAATGCATACACCCAAAAGGAAACATCCGCTTTCTCGTTTCGGACAATTCCGGTAGACATAAAATCGATTGATGAGCTTAATCTCCCCAGAGTTCTTCACGATTTTGTTAATTTGCGACAGGGATTTGTGCTTGTTACCGGACCAACCGGACATGGAAAATCTACTACTCTTGCGGCTGTAATAGAGGAGATTAATTCCAAACGTGCAGAGCACATTGTTACGATTGAAGACCCGATAGAATTTATTTTCAGTCCAAAAAAGTCAATAATTACTCAAAGAGAGATGGGCAGAGATTCACACTCCTGGCAGCTTGCGTTAAAAAGTGTTTTAAGAGAAGATCCAAACGTTTTGCTTGTGGGAGAAATGCGTGACTATGAAACGATATCTTCCGCTCTTACAGTTGCAGAAACCGGCCATTTAGTTTTTGCAACACTTCATACTAACTCTGCTGCACAGACTATAGACCGTGTAGTAGACGTCTTTCCGGAAGAGCAGCAGTCGCAAGTCAGACTCCAACTTTCAAATGTTATCGAGGCGGTTTTTTCAATGAGACTATTGCCCGCACTTGCCGGAGGAAGGGCCGTGGCTTACGAGGTAATGCTTGGTACTTCCGCAATCAAGACCGCTGTTCGTGAAGGAAAGACACATCAAATTGACAATATAATTCAAACGTCTCAAGAGGCTGGAATGGTTTCCTTAGAAATGTCGCTTGCGAGTCTTGTTAAAGAAGGTGTTATTTCTTTTGAAGTGGCTTCTTCATATTCACTAAGACCCGACGAGTTAACAAGATTGGTTAGAGGGTCAAGGTAAATTCCTCCTTCCCTACTATGAAGAGATATTTTTATAAAGCAAAAGATAAAACTGGCAAACTCGTAAGTGGAGAGGTTGAAGCAACAAATGATTATCATGCCGCAAAACTCGTTCGCGAGCAGGGGTATATAGTCATTTCCATAACAGAAGAGAAAGAAGGAATTGTCTCGTTTGTTAAAAAGTTAAAGTCTAGGATAACTTCTGGTGATGTAACGACTTTTACACGACAGTTTGCCACAATGGTTAATGCGGGACTGCCCATTACTGAAGCGCTTCTGATTCTTCGCAACCAGTCAAAAGGAAATATGCAAAAGATGGTGTCTCAGATATTGGTTGATGTTGAGGGAGGAGAATCTTTATCTAAGGCCTTAGAGAAACATTCAAAGGTTTTTTCAACAACTTATATAGCACTTGTTAAATCAGGAGAAGTTGGAGGAGTTTTGGATGAGGTTTTGGTTAAACTTGCCGACAACCTTGAAAAGAATCAGGAATTTAAAGGAAAAGTTAAGGGAGCAATGATTTACCCTGCAATTATTGTAATTGGAATGATTGTGGTTGCAATTGTAATGATGATCTTTGTGATTCCGAGGATGCTTAATCTTTACTCTGAATTTAATGCCGAACTTCCTGCCCCAACCAGAGTTTTAATGGGAATTTCGAACTTTATGATTAAGTTCTGGCCCCTTATTCTTATTGTCCTGTTTTTTGGTCTTTATGCATTTAGTATTTATAAAAAGACACCACAGGGGCAGAGAAAAATAGATGAGCTTATTTTTAAAATTCCAATAATCGGTGACCTTCAAAAGCAGATAATTCTTACGGATTTGACAAGAACGCTTTCTTTAATGACTGGAGCAGGTGTTTCGATACTTGAGGGACTTAACATTTCCTCCCAGGTTGTTTCAAATTCTGTTATTGCAGATGCTCTAAAGGATGCTGCAAGACAAGTGGAGAAAGGATTCCCCATTGCCTACTCGTTTGCAAAACATCCCGATGCTTTTCCGTATATCTTAAGTCAAATGGTTGCGGTGGGTGAAGAAACCGGGAAAATGGATGAAGTACTTGCAAAAGTGAGTCATGTGTTTGAAGTGGATAGTGATGAAAAAGTGAAGGCGTTAACTTCAGCAATCGAACCTCTAGTTATGATAGTTTTAGGAATCGGAGTTGGATTTTTGGTTATTGCTGTAATACTGCCGATTTACAATCTGACAAATGCGTTTTAATAAGTGGAACTTGACACAATATATTTACTGTTGAATACTTAAAAAAGATAGGAAGGGAGGTGAATTCTATATAATGACTGCTCAAAAAAATTTTAAAGGCTTCACATTAGTTGAACTTTTGATTGTTATTGCGCTTTTGGGGATATTGGCAGCAGCAGTTTTGGCTGCCATTAACCCACTTGAACAGGCAAACAGGGCATCGGATGCCAGAATGAGATCAGATGCTTCTCAACTTTTGGCAGCAGTAGACAGATATTTTGTAGCTCAGGATGAATTTCCGTGGATTACTGAGACACCCACTCTTACTCCGGATAGCAACCTAACTTTTACATCAGCCAGTGACGCGACGGTTGGTGTGGTTGGCACTGGAGGTTCAGCGGGTTATCTTATTACTGCAAACGAGTTGAAGACTGAATTTACAAAAAGATCCTTTGCCGATACTACCAAGTGTTTGGCTAACAGTACTGGTGGTGACACGGACTGCTTATATGTAGGTAAAGATACTGGGGCCTCATCATCTGTTTATGCATGCTGGTTGCCTAAGTCGAATTCTGAAAGGAAAAAGACAGATATTCTTAAAAATTTGGCGTTCTCAAACGGGTCCCCAACAGATTGCGCAATTACACCAAACTGGACATCAACTTATTGTTATGAGTGTCTACCGCAATAGTTTGCAGTTTATATAACTATTGTGGTAGTAATGTTGGTTTTGTTGCTAGGTTTAATAGTTGGATCGTTTCTTGGAGCAGTTACATATAGAATTCCAAAAGGGGTAGGGTTTGTCAAAGGAAGATCTTTTTGCCCCAAGTGTAAAAAGAATATCTTTTGGTTTGACAACATCCCACTTTTTTCATACATCTTTCTTTTTGGTAAATGTAGAAATTGTAATAAAAGGATTTCTCTGAGATATTCGTTAATTGAAGTAACTACCTCAGTATTGTTTGTTTTGACATATATTGCTTTCTTTGGGAAAAGTAGTCTTTTTTATTGTGGATTAGTTGGATCAACTTACTTTTCAATTCTTTCTTTTGTTTTGCTTCTTATTTTTATTTCTTCCTTGGTGTGTGTTTTTGTAGTAGACCTTGAAAGCCAAATAATACCGGACGAGTTGACATTTTTTAGTTTTGTTGCAGCCCTTTTGTTTCTAGTGTCTGTTAGCAATTTTAACTTTTATACCAACATACTCTCATCCTTTACCTCTTCATTATTCCTTTTAATTTTGTATTTTATAACTTGCGGCAAGGGCATGGGTTTGGGTGATGTTAAATTTGCACTTGTTGGAGGGCTTTTGTTTGGATTTTTGGGGGCTATCAACTGGTTTTTTGTGGCTTTCTTGACAGGAGCTATGGTGGGAATCATACTTATTTTAGTTAAAAAAGCCAAACTTAAAGCAAAGATTGCTTTTGGTCCTTTTTTAGTTTTTTCAATGGTTGCTCAAATATTTTTTGGTCCAATACTTATTAAATGGTTGCAGATCATTTAGCTACTAATACCAAAAGGAGATTTTCTGCCTTTACTCTGACAGAAGTTATTATCGTTGTAGCGATTATTGCTATTCTTGCCACTCTCGCAATATGGGCTTATAGAACTCAAATATACAAGGGTTTTGATTCAAGGCGCAAGACTGACATGTATCAAATAAAAGTGGCCCTTGAGGAATACGAAAAAGATCATAACTGCTACCCTACTGTCGCTCTTTACACTGCAGATCCAGACGCACTTCTTAAGCCATATGTTCCTTCTGTTCCCAAAGATCCAAGAACAAAAGAAGAATATGTGTATATCCCAGATTCATCTACGGGTTGCCCCAAGTGGTACTGGCTTTTTACAAACCTTGAAAATCCTAGCGACAAGGACACCCAGGCATTAGGATGTCTGAGTGGTTGTGGCGATGGGATTACTAACTCGTATTCTTATTACGTTTCAAGCTACAATGCTCCTGAGCCTGAAAAAGGAAACACCTCTACTTCTCAACCGCCTGGAACAACACCGACCCCAGATGGACATACTTACTACGGGTGTTTTGCAACTGAGTGTAGACAAATTCCTAATCAATATTACTGTGAGCCGAACTATAAAGACGCGGCTTGTCCGTTTGGTTGTGTAAACGATGAGGGTAATCCGAATCCTGGGAGTCAATGTATGTAGTAAGTTATGTTTAATTTTAATAAAAAGGAAATGGTTGGATTTATTTGCATTCTTCTTTTTACTGCTATTGCTACTTATTTAAACATTCTGGTTTCATACCGCAACGAAAGAGACGTTTTAAGAAACTTAAATATTTCTCAAATTGCTCAGGCTGTTGAAAAATACAATTCTGAATATGGAGTCTATCCCCTATCAACAGATGATGGAAAAATTCTTGCATGCAAGGGAGAAGAGACGGGTATTTTAACAGACGAAAACAACCTGCCGCAAAAGAACCCAGACGCAAAGAAATACTTGGTTTCGGGATATGTCCCCTGTCAGTGGGGAAAGGATGCTCTTCAGGATGTTACAGATCTAAGCTACCCAAAATACATAGATGTTCTTCCGGAAGACCCACAAACTAAAAGCGGTGTGAACTATGTTTATATTTCTGATGGAAAAAGTTATAAAATACTTGCTTCCTACGAAGGAAGAACCCTTTCTGATTATTCACAAAAAGTTGCCAATATGAAGGTTTTTTGTGGAATTCGAATGTGTAATGTAGGGAGAAGAACGGGCGTAATAAATTTGTAATGCTGGAATTAGTATTGTGAAAACTGATACAATGAAGTTGTTACAGTTTTAGTATTTAAATCATGCCAAAGTTAAAACAATTTAAAGCCTTTACACTAGTTGAGCTTCTTGTTGTAATGGCAATAATTGGAATTCTTGCAACCCTTATTGTTGGAGGCTTCCGTTCATCACAAAGAAGGTCTCGGGATGCCGCAAGAAAGTCTGACTTAAAACAGATTGCAAACGCTCTGGAAATGTTTTACTCAGATTATCAAACATATCCGACTGCAAGCGGTGGGTCTATTATCGCTTGTCCCTACTCACCTCCTTCGTCAAGTTCTTCTTGTACATTTGGTATATCTTCGTTTTCAGATACAAAGACAGACTATATGAGAGTGGTTCCAACTGATCCTTATGGTGGAAAATACTATTATGTATACCTGTCTAACAAAAAGGGATTCCAGATATTTGCCCATCTCGAAAACGACCAAGATCAGAATTGTATTAATACGGATTGCAGCTCAACCGGACTCCCCGCGGGGGTTGATTGCGGAACGGGGCTAGTATGTAATTATGCTGTAACAAGCGCTAACGTGAGTCCAAAAGACACTAACTAGCCAGATTTGTTAGAATGAATTACTGCCCTATGAAGAAAAGTAATAAAAGAAATGTGTTTGCTTTCACTTTAATTGAGCTTCTTGTAGTTATTTCGATAATTGGAGTTCTCGCAACCCTTCTTCTTGCAAACTTTAATTCAACTCGCGCCCGCGCACGCGATGCTCAAAGGAAATCTGATCTAAAAAATATTCAAACAGCTCTTAGACTTTATTACAACGATTGTGGAAAGTATCCCAGCAGTTCATCCAGCTACGAAATAAACGGTTGTGGAAGCTGTAGCAGTGAGTCTACATGTTTGTGGGGAGGAACTTTTACTTCAGGGGATGCATCAACTGTGTATATGTCTGAGCTTCCAAATGATCCTATTGCAAATTCGGATGCAGACAGGGTTTATCGTTACACCCGAACAGATAACGACACTTACCAACTTCAAGCGTGTTTTGAAAATTCAAGCGATGATAAATGTGATCCATCAGGTAATACTTGCTGGGATGGAACAAATGATTGTCAATATACCTTGAGTCCATGAAACAAGAAAACAAAAAATATAAAAAATTCGGGTTTACCCTCATTGAACTTCTTGTGGTTATTGCCATAATTGGGATTTTGGCAACCCTTGCTGTTATTTCATATACTGGTGTTCAAAAGCAAGCACGAGATACAAAGAGGAAATCTGATTTAAAGCAATACCAAGTTGCTCTTGAAAGTTATGCTGCAAAAAATGCTGGTAGCTATCCTGCCCGGGTCGGCGGTGGGAGTATAGACTCGTCTCTTTGTGCCACACTTGGTGTTTCGGCTTGTCCGCAAGACCCAGTTTTAGAATCTCCATACGTTTATTCATATACTTCAGATGGGAGTAGCTTTACATTAAGTTCCACTTTGGAAACTAAAGATTCAACAAGTTGGGTAGCAGACTCAAACGGCAAAGCATATGAATCAACTACCACTCCCCCATCCCAGTCATGTTCGGGATGTATAAGTGACGAAGGATGTCAGGAAGATGGTGCTAGCAATGATCTATATTGCGGAACTGGCGGGGTAGCTTGTGTTAACTGTTACCAAGTTTATGGGTCGGACGCAAGGTGTTTTGAGGGGGTTTGTCAAGTTCCACCTGGTGAAACGCTTTAGTAATTAATTTATGATAATAAAAAGACACAGCAGTGCTTTCACTCTGATTGAGCTTTTGGTAGTTATTTCTATTATCGGGATTCTGGCAACCCTTGCGATGGTTTCATATACTGGTTCACAAAGACAGGTAAGAGATACAAAGAGGAAATCTGACTTAAAACAATACCAGACTGCCCTTGAGGCATATGCCAACCAACATGATGGACTGTATATCTCACGCATAAACGAAAAGCCGGCAGCCAGCGGCAGTTATAATCTTTGTAGTGACCTAAATATGACTGACTGTCCCGAAGATCCTAGAAATTCAGTTGATTCGGAATTTTACCACTATCTATATGTCTCTAACGGAACTGGTTATGGGGAAGTGACTGCATCGGAGTATGGGCTTGTAACTGGTATGGAATCTGCAAATGGAAAATATTGGGTAATTTGTTCGAATGGAAAGTCGGGCGAGAGCACCATAAAACCTTATTGCGACGGTGGTGTCCCAAACTGTACTTTCGTTTGTCCGCTTTAAGTACTAAATTAGAATGAGAAGTAATAAGAATAAAACAAGAAGTAGTCTGATATCAATAAGTAAAGATCTTTATGGATTCACTCTTATTGAACTATTGGTGGTAATTTCTATTATAGCGGTACTTATTGCTATTTCCGTTTTTGGAATTCAAAATGCAAGAAAGTCTTCCCGGGATGCCAGACGTAAGGCTGATCTGGAGTCAATTAGGTCAGGCCTTGAGCTTTACCGTGCCGATTGTGGTTCATACCCTACTAATGATATTTTGTCTGATACGAGTTTGGTTGGTAGTGGGGTTAGTAGTTGTACTTCTAGCAATGTATATATCAAAGAAATTCCCCGAGATCCGTTGCCAACTCAAAGTTATTACTACTCGGCTACAAGTACAAGCTATTCACTTTGTGCAATATTGGAAACTGAAACAACCTCGGTAGCTTGTGGTTCATGTAGTGGTTGCACATATAAAGTAACAAATCCTTAGACGCGAAATGAAAGATGGGACATCAAAAAAAAAGACTTTTACAAACACTCTTTATAACAAAAGTGATGGTTATACATTAATTGAACTCCTGGTAGTTATTGTGATAGCTACTCTACTTTTTGGTTTTGCATATGCGAGTTATCGAGGTTTCGCCCAAAGACAGGCACTTTTGGCAACAGCAAGAATAATGGAAGGGGATATCAGAAAGACACAGAATTTTGCATCATCCTCTTATACACCCGCCTCTTGCTCCCCGCTTGACGGATATCTTTTTGAGATTAATACTTCAGATTCATCATATTCGGCTTCACCCGTTTGCGGAGGAGGTAAGGGTAATGCAGTACTTGCAGCCTCGCTTGGTTCAACTTATTCGTTAAGTATTAATGGGGCTTCCTCCATACTTTTTAAGCCGCTTGGTGTAGGAACAAATATAGATTCTGACCTTGTTATTGTAACCATAACTCAAGTTACAACAAACAATCTTGTTTACTTGGATATCCTAAAGTCAGGAGAGGTAAGAATTCGAACTCAATGAAAAAAGAATTGTTATATTCTGGTCAATCACTTTTAGAAGTTATCTTTGCCCTTGTCCTTGTTGGTTTAGTAGTTATTGCTATAGTGGGGCTTTCAACTATTTCGATTAGAAATAATATCTACTCGAGAAATAAAACCCTAGCCAAACGCTATGCCCAGGAGGCTATTGAGTGGGTAAGAAAAAAAAGAGATGTAGGCCCATGGGCTTATTTTTATTCGTTTTCCGGTGACGGATCAGCAAGTACGTATTGCCTGTCTGGGTTAAACAGCGAGTTTGGTAATTCCTGGACACTCGGCCCTTCTGGTTCCTGTGCAAGTGATGAATTTATTTCGGGAACCACATTTATTCGGGAGCTTAAACTTACAAAAAAAGTTGGCCAAGATGATACTGTAATTGCGGAAGTGGTTATTACCTGGAACGACGGACAGGGTGATCACAAAAGTCAGATAACTACAGAATTTACCAAATGGTGATTAAAAGAATAAAAGGATACACTCTGATAGAAATCTTAATTGTAATGAGTTCCTTTGCAATACTTGCCGTTCTTGTTACTATGACTGTTGCCTATTCCCTTCGCGGTTCCAGGAAAAGCGAGTCGTCAAGTGATGTCAGGAGTGAAATGGAATATGCCGTCGGAATTATGGAAAGGCAGTTAAGAAATTCTAACTCCATTACCCAGTGTGTGAACGGCTCTGTCTCATACGAGGACGAAAATGGTGTAATCGCATCGTTTTCCTGTGTCTCTGAAACGTCTGGAGATTTAAATTATACTTATATTGCATCATCGTCTGCATCTCTTGGTTATAGTATTCCTCTGACAAGTAACAAGCTAGATTTAACGTGTCAGTTTAGCTGCCAGACGGTTTCTGACAAGCCTTATGTTCCTACATCGGTGAACATTAGTTTGACCGGAGTTGCAACAAGTGTTCAGGGTGTTGAAGGTGCTAAGGTTACTTTAGAGACAGAGGTTCTTTTAAGGAATTATTAATGGCTATTGTTGACGTTTGTATTGCTTGAAGATAAACTGGATGTAGTATGGATCTGCCTAAAAAAACAACCTCAAAAGGACAAGCTGTTTTAGTTGTGCTTCTCGGGATGGCTGTGACTCTTACCATTGTTCTTTCTATTGTTTCAAGATCAATTACTGATATTTCACTTTCTACAACAGATGAGGATTCAGCTAGGGCTTTTTCTGCAGCCGAAGCAGGTATTGAAAACCTTATTATTTCGGGGTCAGCAGGCATTGGGGCAACTCTAAATGATGGTGCTTCTTATAGTGCAATACCGACTGACTACGCTCAAGGTAGTTCTACCGTCAACTATGACGATATTGATAAATTTTATGCAGGTGAAGACGTAACTGTTTGGTTTGTGGGCCACGATAGTGATAATAAAATGACTTGTTCTGAAGGCGACTGTTATGTGGGAAACATGTTTAGAGTGGGTTTCGGTAATCCTGGTACCGATCCCAATAGTCAATCTGCCCCTGCTATAGAGATTTCTGTTTACTATGATGAGACTAGAAATGCGGTTAACACGCATTCTTATTCTGGAGTTAAGGTGGCAAGGGTTAATTTTGATCCAGGCGGAGCTTCAAGAACCGAGGCTAATAAGTTTAGGTCGACTATTGCAGGAACAGACTTTTCTTTAGGAGAGAAAATTTATGCCTTCAGTACTGGTGATATAAATTTTGAAACTGATCTTGGTATCCCATCTGGTTGTTCAAGTGTCCAAGGTTGCCTTCTTTTTGCTAGGGTGAAGTTTCTTTATAACGATAGTGTGTCGCAGGCGTTAGGTTTCGGAGTGGGGTCAGGTACGCTTCCTGCTCAAGGAAAACTCTATTCTTCAAATGGGACCTATCAGAAATCTACAAGAGGGGTCCAAGTTGTTGATCTATACAAAAGCCCTTTGGGGATTTTTGAAAGTGGAGTTTTTAGTGCAGGTTCGAATGCAGATTTAGTTAAATAATTATGTCGGTAGGAATAGATATCGGTTCAAAAACAATAAAAATAGTAGAGGTTGAAAACCAGGGTGGTAAAAACATTCTTAAAGGTTCTGGGGTTGTTGGTTATACGGGAGCCTCTGTTGAAAATTTGAAGGATGATAAAGAATTTGCAGTTTTAGCGGATCTTATAAAGAAACTTCACCGTGAAGCAAGAATTTCCAAAAGAGAGGTTAACGTGTCGCTTTCTGAAAACGATGTTTTTGCAAGGGTTGTAAAGTTCCCCCTTCTTACGGATCAAGAGATAGACTCGGCAGTAAAATGGGAGGCGGATCAATATATCCCCATTCCGATAAACGAAGCGGTTGTTCAACATCAAATCTTGGAACGCAACGAGACAAAGACCCCTTCCGAAGTTCTTGTGCTTCTTGTAGCCGCGCCGGTTGCCCTTGTTGAAAAGTATATCAGGGTTCTTCAGATTGCAGGACTTGTGGTTTCCTCCATTGAGACAGAAATGATGTCCGCCTGCCGGGCGCTTGTTGCCAGTGATCAGTCTGCGGTAGTTGTTGATCTCGGTGCCAGGTCGACTGATATTGCAATTTCACAAAACGGAAATCTTTATTTTTCAAGATCAATTCCCGCTGGAGGTGATGCAATTACCAGAGCTGTTTCGCAAGGAATAGGAGTTGATCCTTCTCAAGCAGAGGAATATAAGAAAACTTACGGACTTTCGGGAGACAAACTTGAAGGGAAAGTAAAAGCATCAATCACTCCTGTTTTTAATATGATAGCTGATGAAGTCAAAAAAGCGCTGCAATATTATATGAGTGAAGAGAAAAAAGATAAACCAGGGCAGATGATAATAATGGGGGGATCATCAGGGCTTCCTGAGATTGCCCTGGCTTTTACTTCATCGCTTGGCCTTGAGGTAACGATCGCCAATCCATTTTCGTCGGTAGTTATATCCAAAGAGGTATATACACAACTTGCGAACTACGCGCCACTTTATTCAATAGCAGTGGGACTTGCCCTGCGAGTGTAATGCAGCAATTTAATCTATGATTAACCTTCTTCCCAAAAAGTACAGAGCAAATGACACGATGGCAAAGATGTCAAAAGGTCTCAAAGGCTTTGGAATTATTATTACAGGAGTCTTTTTTGTTGTTTCCATTATTATGGTTGCAATAATAATATTTAATCAGATAAAGATTAAAGACTATACTTCTAAAAATAGTGCTTTGGAATCTAGCATAAAAAGTATGAATAAGCTTGAGTCTCAGTATATCTTACTTAAAGATCGCGCTGGTGTGTTTAATAAAGCTTATAGGAGCGGTATTGAGGATAATCTCGACGACTTTGAGGCTGTTTTTCTGGGCAATGATCAAATTTTTATTTCCAAAATTCAGCTTACAGGAAGCAAGAATGAGGTTATGCTCCAAGCAGGAGATTCTCTGACTCTCGGGGACTTTATAAAGAAAATTATCGAAGCGAACTTATATAAGAAAGTCGTTCTGAATAACTTTGGGTTCAGTCCTGCAGGCGGATACACTCTTAGTTTGCAAATCAATTGAGATATGGCTATTAAATATACCGATCTAAACAAGTATCTATATACTCCAAGTACAAAAATGTTAGTTCTTCCGGCATCTTACCTTCTTATTATGGGCTTGTTGATTTTAATCTCGGTTAGGATCGGTATGTCTAAAATCCAAAGCCAAAGACAAGACCTATCCCAGGTTACCAGCACTTATAATACTCTTTTAGAGAAGGATACAACCTTAAAATCCTCGCAAAGCGATGTTGCATACTTTATTCTTTCATCAACCTTAGCAGTGCCCTCAAAGGATCCAGTTTTGGCAGAAATGGTACAAGTAAAGGCTCTTGCAACCCAGTTTCTTCTACCTATTGATGAACTAAAAGTTTCAGCTTCTGGATCTTCATCCGATAGCTTGTTAAGGTCACAGTTTAGCTTTAAAGTTGCCGGAGAAGTAGGTCAAATTATTCTGTTTGTAAAATCGCTATCTCAGATTGCGCCGCTTACAACGGTAGATAAAGTAGAAATTACCTCCTCTGAGGGGAGTGTGGTTTTAGCCAGTATTTCCATTTCTTCCCACTGGAATAAGATGCCCGATGCGCTTCCAGCGATTACGGATCCTATAAAGAAGTTGACAAATGACGACATGGAAGCACTTCAATTGATGGCCAAGCTGACCCCTCCACCATTTTCTGATCTTCCTCCTCTGGGAACTTCCTCGAGAGCAAACCCTTTTTTGGCTCCATAAGAATTATTTAAAAAAAAGACAAGAATTTAAAAGAATAAGAAATAGAGAATATTTTGCTCGTTGTTATTCAAGAGGTGAAACATCAATATTTACGATTTTTTTCTCAAGAGTTGCCCTCACTTTGACAAGTCGCGTTATGGCCTTGATAATTTTGCCTTCCTTTCCTATTACAAGGCCTGCAAACTCCTTTTTTGGTTTTAGCACGTAAGTTATATAATCCCCGTCGGTTTGTTCCTCTAGATTAACGTTGTCAATTCCGCAAACATTTTTAACAAGAAAACTAAGTAGACCCTTCATATATTGGTTTATTTGGATTTATCAATAAGCCCGGCTAGACTTTGAGATATTCGCGCACCCCTTTTAACCCACGCTTCAAGCTTTTTCTTTTCAAGTTTTAATTCTTTTTTGATGGGGTTGTAAAAACCAATAACCTCCTTAGGTTTTCCCTCGCGTTTGAGTCTCGAATCAATTGCAACAATTCTGTAAAAGGGATTGCCTTTAGCCCCATGCCTCGCAAGTCTAATTTTTATCATGCTAAGGATCAATTTTACTTTCTTTGGCTTATAAATACAAGTTTCTATTTGATTAGCGCGTGAATTGCCTTTTGGGCTGCATGTTGTTCGGCTTCTGCCTTGCTTTTTCCTAATCCCTTGGAAAGAACTGTGCCGTTTGATACAACTTCTACTGTAAATTTTTTTGCATGGTCCGGACCGGATTCTGATACAACATTATATTTTGGTGCCGGAAGACCGTCTGCCTGTATCTTTTCTTGGAGTCTGCTTTTTGCATCCTTTAGCGGTTTTTGGGCCATTTCATTCATTTTTGAAAGTATGTTTTTATCAATAAATTTTTGGACTTCATTTTCTCCCAAATCAAGGTACAAAGCTCCTATTATTGCTTCTATCGTGTCTGCAAGAAGTGAACTATTGTCTCGTCCGCCGGACTCCTCCTCACCCTTTGAAAGAAAAAGTAGCTTTCCTGCATCTATTTCTCTTGCAACTTTCGCCAAATTGATAGTGTTGACCAGGTTTGCCCGTAGCGCGGTTAAAAAGCCCTCTTCTTTGTCAGAGAATTCGGTGTATAGCGCTTTTGATACGAAATATTCTAAAACAGCATCACCCAAAAACTCCAACCTTTCGTTTGTTCCTCGGACACCGGGGTTTTCATTAACCCAGGACCTATGGGTTAATGCCTGATCAAAAAGATCTTTGTTGTTAAATTTTGATTTAAGATCGTCTAAATATCCCATGACTTTTATAGATCCTCTTTTTCGGAAATATAGTCAAAAATATCGGAAACAGTGTCAATATTTGCAAAATCAAGCCCCTCAATGTTGAATCCTGCCTTTTCAAGTAATGCCGAAAGGTCGGAAAGCTCGATTGGGCCCATTCTTAGGTCACTAACCAGCGAATCCTCGTTTGAGATGTCTGACACGTCGATTCCCAGTTGTTTTGAAATGATGTCTTTGACGTCCTTTTGAATTTTAGGGATTTTGTCCGTGGCGTTATTCATCCTTTTTATCTTTATCGATTTCCTCTTCTTTGTCAAAACCGAGAGTTTTGTATACAGTTCCAAGTACTCCGTTAACAAAAGACGGAGAATTTTCACTTCCGTATTCTTTTGCAAGCTCTACAGCTTCATCGATAATTACCTTTGGTGGAGCAGTTTTATCCTTCATTTCATATATGGCAAGCCTTAATATGGCCAGATCAATTCTGTTTAATTTATCGATTGGCCAAGCTGGGGCCGATTCTGTTATTATTGCATCGATCGCTTCAATATCTTTATAAACTTTTTCAGCTGTTTCGTTTGTTTCATCCTGTTTGGCGAACCCCTTTGCAAAAAGAATTTTGAGAGCATCTCTTCTTTTTTGATGTCTAGGGTCAGTTGAAGATTTCATTTTCAGTTACTTTTTATAAAATCCACAGTAAAAACACGCCCTGTGAGGTAGCGTTAACTTCTTGCAAGACTGACAAACTACCAAATTTGGTAGTGAACGAGCTTTAGAAGGAGAGTTCCTTCTTTTTCCGCTTCTTGCTCTTGTATGTTTTTTCTTAGGAAGTGGTGTCATTCTAGGATGTATTTTAGCTCAATTAACCTTTATTTGGCAATAGGCTTAAAGTTTTGATGGAGAAATCAGTCTGACAGCTACCTCTTTTGACTTTTTTATAAGAGATATGTCGTTCCAATTGGCGTATTTTAACTCGGGTATTCCTGATTGTTTGGTACCAAATATTTCACCCGGGCCACGTAGCGACAAGTCAATTTCAGCAAGTTTAAATCCAGAACTTTCACTTTTTAGAGCATTTAGCCGCTTTAAGGTATTGGGATTTGTTGTGTCTGAAAAAAGAATGCAGTACGACTCTTTGTCTCCCCTCCCAACTCGACCTCTCAGCTGGTGTAGTTGTGCCAGACCAAATTTTTCTGCGTTTTGGACAACCATAATATTTGCGTTTTTTATATCAATTCCAACCTCGACTACGGCTGTTGAGACCAAAATGTCAATTGTCCCGTTTCTGAATTTTTTAACCACAGATTCTTTGTTTTTCATTCCTCCGTAGAGTATGGATACTCTTAGGTTGCTGAATATTTTTTTAAGTTTTTGGTATTCGATTTTTACTGCCTTTTTTTCGCTTTCAACCTCTTGGTTATCGCCTTCCACTAGCGGGCAAATAACATACACTTGGGTTTTGGTAATTTCGATCTGATTTTTGAGCCACGTGTAGCACGATTCTTGCTTCTCAGAATTTACTATCCAAGTTTTGGGAGGTATTCTGCCCATAGGAAGATGAGTAAGAGTTGACAAGTCTTGATCTTGATAAAGAGTAAGCGCTACCGTTCTGGGAATTGGAGTTGCAGTAAGGGTGAGAATGTGCGGTACATTTTTTTTATCCTTCACAAGGCGGGAGAGCTCCTCTCTTTGTCCTACTCCAAACTTATGTTCCTCATCAATAATAATTAAGGCTGCATTTTTTACAATATTTTCTTTGTGAAGCAGTGCTTGAGTGCCTATGGCCACATCCTTTCCCTCCCCCAAACTCTTTTGAGATGTAGTCAGGGAAATCGATAATGCCAAATTTTTAAATAGTTTGCTAAAGGTTTCAAAGTGTTGCTCCGCAAGTATTTGCGTTGGAGCCATGAGTACAGTTTTATATCCGTTTAGAAAACATGCATATGCGGCGAGTGCTGCAACAACAGTTTTTCCTGATCCAACATCTCCTTGAAGGAGTCTGTTCATTGGTATTTTATTGGATAGATCCGCAAGGATTTGATCGATAGATACTTTTTGTGAGGACGTAAGCTCAAACGGAAGTTTGGAGATAAAACTATTTACCCTTTGTTGGTTAATAGATACTTTTTTAGATGAAACTTGTTTTGATCTTTTTTCTTTTTTGTTTATTCCTTCAATCTGTAAAGACATTAGCTCGTCGAAAGCAAGTCTTTTGACGGCCATTTTTGTGTCATTTGTGTCCTTTGGGTAATGAATTTTTTTAATAGCCTCGGACAAAGTTAGGAGACCCACTTCCTCTCTGGTACTATTGGTTAATGTTTCAGTTATAGAATTGATGGTTAGATCGATTGCATTTTTTATTCTAGATCGCAGCCATTTGGAACTGATACCCTTAGTTTCTGGATATATAGGAACAAGTCTGCCTGTGTGGGTGTTTGTGTCTTCTTTCTCATACTCTGGCGATACTATGGCAAGACGTTTTCCGAACCAATCAGCCTTTCCGGAAAAAGATAATCTGTCCCCTGGATATATTGTCCTTGTTAGAAAGGGTTGATTAAACCAAAGTACTGTTATTCTTCCTGTTTTATCTTTTACTTCTCCCATTTGGATTCTCCTTCCACTTTTGGTGTATTGATTTTTAAGAAACGTAACCTCTCCTTTTATGCTGACAAGTTCCCCGGCATTTAATTCTGATATAGGTGTATGTTTAGAAAAATCAATATAACGTCTCGGAATGTGATATAGAAGGTCACGTACTGTTTTTATATCCAGTTTTTTAAGCCTCTTTGCATAAGAGTCGCCAACATAAGGAAGATCGGTTATGTTCGAATCGATATTCATCAACTTGATTTTACATTAGTAAGACAAGCTTCTAAATAAATGCAGAAATAAGCGGTAGAAAGGAAGTTAAAAGAAGACCTAGCATGGCAATTGCAATAATGATTGTGAATAACTTTCTTTGTTTTTTTGAAAGCATCATGAGAGTTTTTAATTTCTATTGGCTACAAACTTAAAAAATATTTTCTTTCCGATTTTCACCACAATTCCTTCTTTTTTTATTCCAATCACCTCTGATGGGTTATTGATGATAGCGCCATCAACTTCAACTGCGTTTTGGGCAATAAGTCTTTTAGCTTCGGATCTACTTGAAAGATTTTTGGTCATAAAGATGAGGTCTAAAATAGGCAAGCTTGTGTCGTTTGTCTTTATAACCTTCATGTTTTGGGGGACATTTTGTTTTTGAAATGTGTTTTCAAAATTTGCCTGAGACTTGTTGGCACTTTCTTCATCCCAAATTATCTTAACCACTTCATGCGCTAAGTGCTTCTTTTCGCCCATTGGGTCCTTTTTAATACAATCTTCCAGATCGTCGAGCGACACTTCTGTTAAAAGTTCAAAACCAAGTTTAATCACTTCGTCCGGAAATGCCATAATACCGCCAAAAAATTCTTCCGGAGACTTATTTAGAAATAAGGCGTTTCCGGTAGTTTTTCCTACTTTATTAGCGTCTTTATCTACAAGAAGTTTGGTTGTGAGTACGTACTTTTCCCTTCCTTCAACGGCTTTTACCAGGGTTCTTCCGGTAAGCATGTTGAACGTCTGGTCGTTTCCCCCTATTTCCAAATCCACCTTCATGTACAGGCTGTCGTATGCTTGAACAACCGGGTACAGCAGTTCATGAATATAAATTGGTTCCCCTTTTTTAATCCGCTCTTGAAACATATCCCTTTCAATAAGTTGCTGATATGTGAATTTTGATGTTAAGGATAGTATCTCTTCAAAGGATAGCTTGTCGTTCCACTGGGAGTTGTATAGCACCTCTGCCCTATTTGTGCCCTCAAAATCGATTATTCGGCCTGCCTGGTTTTTAAAGTCTTTTGAATTTTGCAGAACCTCCTTTCTCGTTAGCTGTTTTCTTGTTTGGGTTTTGTCAGTAGGATCGCCTATCATTCCCGTAAAATCTCCAATTAGAAATATTATTTTGTGACCTAGTTTTTGGAACTGTCTGAGTTTCATAAGTCCTGCATAGTGGCCAAGATGGAGAGAGGGCATCGTTGGATCAAATCCCTGATATAGAGTTATCTTTTTTGATGTTAAAAGTTTTTCTAGAGCTTTTTTATCAGGGTAAATTCTTTCTACCCCTCTAGTCAAAACCTCGTCAATTTTCATATCTAAAATTATACAACATAATTTTACAAATTGATTAACTTTGTTACAATTATTCTATGCGGTATAACTGGAAGACTCGCCTACGAAGGCGCGAAGCAGTCAATAAGTCCAAAAAAATGGCTAATTGGGCGAAGCTAGCTTTTATTGGAGTTTTACTTTTTTTCCTTTCTCTTTTTATAATCTTTCCAATTTTTGCATTTAACCTTCCGTCTCCCGACAAAGTAGTAAGGCGTGAAGGCTTTTCGACCAAGATACTTGATAGAAACGGTAAGCCTTTGTACGATATTTATGAAGATAAGCGGCAGACTCCTGCTACATTTGAGGATATGCCCCTTTATCTAAGGCAGGCAACTGTTGCAATCGAAGACAAGAACTTTTATTCCCATCAAGGGTTTGACCCCATGGGATATGTGAGAGCTGTATATAATATTATTTTCCACCACAAGCTTCAGGGAGGGTCAACCTTAACTCAACAGCTTGTTAAGAATGTTCTACTTTCTTCTGAAAGAACCATTTTTAGAAAGATAAAGGAATTTATTCTTGCAACGCAAATTGAGCGAAGATATACAAAGGATGAAATACTTCAGATGTATCTTAATGAAGCTCCCTATGGTGGTGCTGTGTGGGGAGTTGAGGCTGCGTCTGAAACCTACTTCGGAAAAAGCGTTAAAGACTTGGATCTTGTTGAGTCAGCAATCCTTGCAGGTATTCCTCAAAGTCCGTCAAGTTATTCTCCGTATTCTTCTACTCCAAAAGCCTATGTTACAAGAGCAGAGAATGTTTTAAGAAGGATGCGGGAAGATGGATACATAACCTCTGATCAAGAAGACGAAGCTAAAAATGCACTTGCCAATGTTGAGTTTCAGGAAAAGGGAGCAAGCTTTAAAGCCCCCCATTTTGTTCAGTATGTTGAAAAAATCCTTGATGAAAGATATGGTGCTAACGCGATTGAGCAGGGTGGTCTTACAGTAACAACAACGCTTGATCTTGATCTCCAGGATAAGGCCCAAAAGATAGTTAGCGACGAAATTGCAAAAGTAGAATCGGTTCATATTACCAATGGAGCTTCTGTCGTTTTAAATCCAGAAACCGGCGAAGTTCTTGCTATGGTTGGGTCAAAAAACTTTCTGGACCCCAATTATGACGGACAGGTTAATGTGACGACATCTTTAAGACAGCCTGGATCTGCAATAAAGCCAATCACTTACGTTACCGCCTTTAAAAAGGGATACACGCCGTCGACTTTGCTGATGGATGTTCCTACAGAATTTCCGGGAAAGAACGAGTCAACGCCATACAAACCGGTTGACTACGATAGTAAGTATAGAGGTCCTATTCAGGTCAGATATGCTTTGGCAAACTCAATTAACGTCTCTGCAGTTAAAGTGCTTGCGATGGTGGGAATAAAAGACATGCTTCAAACTGCGTACGATATGGGTTTGACTTCCCTTGAGCCCACTAAAGAAACACTGGCCAGAGTTGGACTATCTGTGACTTTGGGTGGTGGAGAGGTAAGGCTGATCGATCTAACAAGCGCCTACTCTGCGTTTGTAAACAAAGGCTATAGAGTTGAGCCCGTTGCAATTCTTAAAGTCGAAGATTCGACGGGAAAGGTTTTAGAGCAAATTAAACCCAAGAAAACAAAAAGAGTTCTTAGCGAAGAACAGGCCTTTCTAATTGCGAGCATCCTTTCTGATAATGATGCGAGAAAAGAAATATTCGGGACCAATTCCCTTCTTCATGTATCAGGAAGGACTCTGGCCGTAAAGACTGGAACGACTAACGACAAGCGTGATAACTGGACTATTGGGGGCAACCCCGATGTGATGGTCGGGGTTTGGGTTGGCAACAACGACAACTCAGCAATGAAGCAGGTTGCATCAGGAGTATCGGGTGCATCCCCCATTTGGCGTGGAATTGTTCTTGCTGCCCTTTCCGGAAAACAAGATAAGCCTTTTGAGATACCTAATGGAATTGTGTCGACGCAGGTTGACACAGTTTCGGGGTATCTGGCACACGATGGTTTTGCCTCCCGATCGGAGTATTTCATTAAAGGAACCGAGCCTGGTGAGGACCCTGTTCATGTAAAACTTAAGCTTTGTAAAAATGACGGTAAGCTTGCAAACCCCAGCGATGTTGCGGCAAATAATTATGAGGAGAAAGAGTTTTTTATCTTCAAAGAAACTGATCCAGTGTCTTTTGGTGGAGAAAATAAATGGCAAAAAGGAATTGACGAGTGGATAGCTGGTCAAGGGGATGCCCGCTATCATCCGCCAACTGAGTATTGTGGTGCGACAAATCCATTGAGCCTGAATATTACTAATCCTACGGATCATGATGAGAAACTGCCCAGTGATTTTCTTATTAAGATTACTGCTGATTCAACAAGTAGCATAGCGTCGCTCGATCTTTTTATTGACGGAGAGAGAATTCGGGGTTTTACATCTCCGCCTTATGAGTATCGCGGTAATATTTCAAATGGTATTCATGAGATTAAGGCACACGCAAAGGATAGTAGTGGACACGAAGCAGAAAAAACAATAAGTGTTGCAGTTGGTGTTTCCTACTCAACTCCAACCCCTTCGCCGTCTCCAACCGCTACACCGTAATTGTGAGTAGAATATACACGTTAAATTGACACCTAGTTGACTGGGTAGTGTATACTCAAGCCAAGATGGAAATGGAGCGAATTTATTCGTTTTCTAGTGTTTCCGGAGATATCCCGGAGGATATTTTAAAATGCCACAAAAAACTTCTTAAAAGTTATTTTAGAGCTCAGGTGTTTATTCATGAAGGAAAATTGAGAAAAGCACGCCGCTTATTCGGGTTTCTTGAAAAATATGGGCTTATAGAGTTTGAAGACGAACATCCGGAAGTTTTAGCAAAAATCGATATCTTGGTAAGAGGAGAAACTAATCAGTTATCCTCTGTCCCAGATCATATCAAAACCGCGTGATATTTTGTTTTTAATTCTTTAATTATACCCTCTCTTATATGCGCCACTTCTTTGTTGTTTAAAGTTTTTTGTTTACTTAAGAAGGTCACCCTAAGAGTATAGTTATCCTCGTATATGTCTTTGATGTACACATCGGAGACAAATTTAGCATTTTTAACTTGCGACACAACCTCTCCGATATAAGTTTTCTGGGGCAGCTTTAGGGTCATGTCTTCAATTTGGGGTGGATATTTAGGCCACATCTCAACTTTGGGCTTAAATCTGTCAGCATAATTTAGCAGCTTTTCTAAATCGATTTCTGCAAAATGTATGCTATCAATTTTCCCCCCCCAGCCAATTTCATCACCGTTAAAACTAATTTTGTAACTTTCTTTTAAGTTAGGAATTTCGAAACTTTCCAGATATCTGACGTTTCCAAGGCCAAGTTTTGTAAAGTATGCTTCAAGCTGGCCTTTAAAAGTGTAAAAGGAGCCACTCTCATTAAATGAAATTAGTCCCAAGCGGCGTTTTTCAACATATCTATGTTTTTGTTTATAGTAAATTTTACCAATTTCGAAAAGTGCAGCTTTATTACCTCTTTCATTAATGATTCTTTTTGTAAGTTCCAGAAGGTTTGGAAGAAGAGACATTCTTAAGTTTTTCATGTCAGGTGAAGGAGGATTTTGTATTTCAATTTTTTCTGCATGGGTTACTTCCAGAATGTCGTTTTGTGCTTGAAATTTATCCTTGACGAAGGATAGCGTAATTGCCTCTCTAAAACCAATCAAGCTAAGAATCTCTTTTGTTTTAATTTCCTGCGTAATATAACTAGGTGTAATCTCGTTGGGTATTTCAACGGCCATGATAGTGGTGGGAATTTTGTCATATCCTTCTATTCTTAAGATTTCTTCTGTAATATCTTGCCAGCTTTCAATATCGGTTCTAAATGTTGGGATAGAAATAGAAAGAACCTTCTTGCTTTTTTGCCTAGTTTTGAAACTAAGGCTAGACAATACGCCCTTAACCTGGCTTAATTTAAGATTGACTCCTGCAAGGTTAGTTGCATCGGAAATATTAAAGTCGATAAGTTTTTCTTTGGCTGGTTTTGGATAAAAATCCGAGGATTCTGGAATAATATCCCCCCATCCGTATTTTTTAATAAAATATAAAAATCTAAGTACACCCGTTTCACAAAGATTTGGATCAAGTTCTTTCTCATGTCTAATTCCAGCTTCGGTAAAAAGATTAAGTCTGTGAATAGCCTTTCTAATATTAGCTCGGTTATAGTTTGCCGCTTCTAAGACAATAGTTTTGGTTGTAGGCTGAATTGAATATTTTTTACCTCCGATGGCCCCTGCAACAGCACAAACATCCCCTTTCGAAGACCATACTAAATCTTCATTTGTAAGCTTAAGCTTTTCACCTGTAAATGTTGTAATACTCTCGTTATCCCGGGCCATTCTTATTTCGAGAAGCCCATCCACCAGATCAAGGTCGTATGCATGGAGCGGCTGGCCAGTTTCCACCATTACATAGTTAGTTAGGTCAACAATGTTGTTAATAGGTTCGATTCCGTATTCTTTCAAGCGTGTAATTATGAAGGATGGTGATTTTGTAATTTTTATATTTTTTACTGTAACCAAAATTACCCTCTTTACGTTTTTTGAGCATATTTTGAGCGAGCAGTTTTTTAAGGCACTAACTTTGTTTATTTTAGGATGCAAGTCTAAGTCTCGAATTTTTTGTTTGGTGATAGCCGAAATTTCCCCCGCCATTCCATAAACAGAATAACAATCTGCTCTATTTCCACGAAGTTCAAGGTCCAACACGTACTCATCAGCATTTTTCTCAAGCTTATCAAGAAGGTGCCCAGCCATAGTGAGAGATTCTGCCAGTTTATGTACGTCAGGCGGTATTTTGACAAAGTCCTTTAGCCAGATAGTTGAAAATCTCATATTATATTTTTAATATCCCCATTATATAGACTCCTAATATCCCCTATCCCGAATTTATCCATAACTATTCTGTCGAGTCCCATTCCAAAGGCAAAGCCAGAAATTTCTTTTGGATTATACCCAAATTTCCTGAAGATATTGGGGTGTATCATTCCGCAGCCTAGAAGCTCTATCCAGCCTCTACCCTTGCAGACACTACAGCCTTTTTGTTTACAAAATGGGCAGTCAATATCAAGTCCTCCGCCCGGTTCGACCTCTGGATAGTATTTGCATCGAAATCGAAGTTTTCTGTCCGTGCCAAAAAATGATTTAGCAAAATAAAAAAGCACGCCCTTTAAATCGGCCATAGTAATTCCTTTTTGAACTGTTACACCCTGGAACTGATAAAACATTGCGTTATTTGATGCATTCACATTTTCGTATCTGTAACTTTTGCCTGCAACTACTATTCTGAATGGTGCTTTCAATTGGGAAAGCGCTCGGGTTTCGACGCTCGAAGTGTGAGTTCTCAAAACTAGGTTTGGTTCAGTTATATAAAGTGCGTCCTGCAGACTTCTGGCAGGATGGTCTTTAGGTAAATTCAGTTTCTCAAAGTTATATTCGTCCGTTTCGATCTCCGGGCCTTCGTATAAAGAAAAGCCGAGATGTTTGAATATTTCAAACATCTGAGAAATTACAATTGAAGTTGGATGGAGTTCTCCTGTTTGGGTATTTTTTCCTGGAATGGTGGGATCGAACCACGACCTTGCGATGCTTTTTATTTTGTTTGCTTTTTCTGCGATGGCTAAATCAATAACTTTTTTTGCTTCGTTGAGAATGATCCCTACCGTTTTCCTTTCGTCATTTTTGAGGTTTTTGATTTGTTTTATAAAGTCGTTTATTTTTCCATTTCTGCCCAGATAGATAACTCGGACTTCTTCGAGGTCTTCGTTTGTGGAAGCAGACAGTACTTGGGCCAGTGCCTCATTTTTCGTATTTTGAATTTCTTCCTGCATATATTTAGTTTATACCAATTTTTCTTTAGTTTGTTCTATAAACAATAGTGCTAACGATTATAATCATTTTTTGAGTGAGTATAAAAGCTAATTGTCGAACGTTAAAATCTAAAAAACAAAAAACCTCCTTAAATTAGGAGGTTGCTAAATATGGAATCACCTCCCGAATCAGGAGGTAAAAAAGAAAAAACTATAATGATCTGAAAATCTGATATACATTATTTACTTTTACTCTTTACCTTTGAGACAATTTCACCAAACACCTTGGGGTCATGAATTGCAATATCTGAAAGAACTTTTCTATCAACCTCGACTTTTGCTTTAGAGAGAAGGTGTATGAATTTAGAGTACGATACACCTTCACTTTTGGTGGCTGCCGAAATTCTTGTAATCCAGAGAGACCTTAAGTCTCTTTTTCTAAGTTTCCTTCCATGGTAGGCATACTGCCCTGCATGAAGAATTGCTTCCTTTGCGGATTTAACTCTTTTTCTCCTGGCCTGCTTAAATCCCATTGCCTGATCTTTGATTTTTCTATGTTTTCTCGCTGCTATGCTTTTTACTCTCATAATTGTTTTTATTTACCTTTTCTTACTCCTAGTGCTTTTTTAATCTTTTTTGCATGAAACGGCGAAGTTTTTACCATTTTTGAAAGGCGTCTTTTTCTTTTTGCCGACTTTTTTGCGTTTAGGTGGCGTTTAAAACCCTGGCCACGCAAAACCTTGCCGTTTTTGGTGATTTTAAATCTTTTAGTAATAATCTTTTTCGTTTTTAGTTTTGGCATATTATTTGCTTTCCTCTTGGTTATCTTTGCTTTTTACTGCCTTGTTTTTGGGCGAGATAACACAAGTTAGATGGCGTCCCAAAAACTTTGGCTGCATGTCGATATTTATTCCCTCTCCAAATTCCGAAATAACCCTGTCAATAAGCTTATAACCAAATTCTTTGCTTCCCATTTGCCTACCGCCGAACTTTACAACCAGCCTGACTTTGTTTTTGTCTTCAAAGAATTCTTTGATTCGTTCAAGTCTTGTTAAATAGTCTGCTTCTCCGATAAAAGGTGAAAATCTGACTTCCTTTGTATCTCCTCCTTTTGCACCCTTTTTCTCTTTTCTAAGTTTTTTTTCTTCCTCGTACTTCAATTTTCCAAGTTCAATAATTTTAACAACCGGAGGGTTTGCCTTTGGGGCAATTTCAACAAGGTCTAACCTTTCCTCTTTAGCTTTTTTGATAGCATCAGATATTTTAAGGATTCCAAGCTGTTTTGCATCTGATCCAATAACTCGCACTTCGGGGGCACGAATTTGATCGTTTATTCTCCAGTTAGTCTTAGCGCTTTTCAAATTATTAAACCTTTAGCAAGAATTTTACTAAATAGTAGGCAAAGTATCAAGGCTGTGAATATAAACCGCCGAAATAACTAATCGGTATCCTTTTTAGCAATCTTCTCAAGCGTGTTATGTATAAACTCCTCAAGGCTCCGTAAACCATGGTCTGTACCATCCCTTCCTCTTAAACTTATCTTTTGATCTTTTTCTTCTTTATCTCCAACAATTATCATATAAAAAGTCTTTTCAAGCTGCGCATTTCTAATTTTTGCTCCTAAGGGTTCGCTCCTATCATCAACATTTGATCTAATGCCGTTATTCTCTAGGCTGGAACTTACGGTTTGGGCATATTCTAAATTTCGATCGGTGATGGGGATAACTTTAATCTGAGTTGGTGTGAGCCATAGAGGCAAGTTTCCCGCGGAGTTTTCAAGGATTATCATTAAAAATCTTTCGGGAGAGCCGATGATTGCTCTATGAATCATCACAGGACGAGTTTCTTTTCCGTTTGAGTCTATATATTTTAGATTAAACCTTTCAGGAAGAAAAAAGTCGATTTGCACGGTTGATAGCTGCCACTCCCGACCTAAACTGTCAGTTGCTATAAGGTCCATCTTGGGAGCATAAAAGGCTGCTTCTCCAGGACCGTCGAAGTGTTGAATATTATTTCTTACCATAATTTTTTCAGCCCATTTTTCAACTTTATCCCATATTTTTGGATCGCCTATATACTTTTCTGGATGTTTTGGGTCGCGAGTTGACAATCTATATTTATACGAAAATCCGAAGGTTTGCATTATTTCTTTTGTCATGGAAAGAGCCATATCGACTTCTGCATCAACTTGGTCTTCCCGGCAAAACACATGACAATCATCCTGAGAAAACGATCTGACACGAGCGAGCCCAGAGAGTTCTCCTGGCTTTTCGTCCCGGTAAAGCATGGCGAAGTCGGTGAGTCTTAGGGGAAGTTCTCTGTAACTTCTTGGTTTTGATGCGTAAATTTGTGTATGCTGTGGACAATTCATTGGTTTTAGAAAGAATTCTTCTTTGGAATAGTTTGATACTACTTTAAACATAGAGTCCTTGTATTTGTCGTAATGCCCAGAAATTTTGAAAAGTTCGGCTTTGGCAATTTGGGGTGTCCAAACTTGTTCGTAGCCATTTTTTGATTGAACTTCTTCAACGTAGTCGTTAACAAGCCTTCTAATGAGCGCTCCTTTTGGGGAATATAAAGGCAGTCCTGCTCCTACCAATTCCGAAAACGAAAAAAGATTCAAATCCCTTGCTATCTTTCTGTGGTCTCTTTTTTTTGCTTCATTAAGGCTTTTGAGATAACTGTCAAGTTCGTTTTTTGTATTAAATGCTGTTCCATATATGCGGGTTAGCATTTTATTTTTTTCATCACCATGCCAATATGCTCCTGCAACAGAAATAAGCTTAAAAGCCCTGACTTTACCTGTTGAGGCAAGATGTGGTCCGTGGCAGAGGTCTACAAAATTCTCTCCAGTCCAATATACAGTAGGCTTTTCGCCCCTTTTTTTAATGTCTGCTAGCCATTCCTTTTTGTATTCGTTGTTTGCAAAAAGTTTTTCTGCTTCGGAAAATGAAATTTCTTCCTTTTTTATGGAAAGATCCTTTTTAATTATTTCTTGCATCCCTTTTTCAATTTTGGCAAAGTCGGCTTCGCTGATAGCTTCGCCATTAGGATCAAAATCAAAATAAAAGCCATCCTCGGTGGCAGGTCCCATTGCCATTTTTACTTTAGGAAAAAGGGTTAAAACAGCCTGTGTTAGGATATGTTCGCAAGTGTGCCTTAATGTTTCTAAGTTGTTGTTTTTCATAAATAAGCCTTGTAATACTAAAAAAGCGTCACCGCGTAGGATTCCGTTTTGCGGAAGGTTCCATCCTACCCAATGACACTTAATTCGCTTTCTTCGGGATAGCTCCGTCTTTGCTTTATGGTTGGTGAGTCCGTATACAAGCGCAAAGAATTTATCTTCACCTTTTAGTTTGGACTAGTAGTCTAATTTTGTCAACAATAAATAAAATTACGCGAAGACGGCTTCTTGTTCTTTGTGTTTTTTTGTTTGTAAAAACCAGAAATGTGAATATAGACTCGCCTTGTTTTTAAGAAGTTCCGAGTGAGTTCCTATTTCAACTATTTTGCCGTTATCCATTACTATGATTTTATTTGCTTTCATTACGGTGGATAGCCTATGTGCAATGACAAAAGTGGTTTTTCCGCGGGCAACTTTCCAAAAGGCATCTTGGATTAAGGTTTCGGACTCTGAATCAAGATGGGAGGTGGCTTCGTCAAAAATGATAATATCAGGGTCCGAAAGGATCATTCTTGCGATTGCCAGTCTTTGTTTTTGCCCGCCTGATAGCTTTATTCCCCTTTCGCCAACATTGGTTTGGTATCCTTTAGGAAGGCTTTTAATAAAACTATCAATGTTGGCAATTTTTGCGGCCCTAACAATTTCTTGAGTGATTGCCCTCTCCTTGCCGTATCCGATGTTGTAGGAAATAGTGTTATTAAAAAGAATGGGTTCTTGGGGGACCACTCCCATAAGCGCGCGAAGACCTGTTTTAGTCATGTCTTTAATGTTAATTCCATCAATGCTAATAATCCCGCTGTCGGTGTCATAAAATCTCATAAGAAGCTTAACCAGTGTGGTTTTTCCTGAGCCGCTTCTTCCCACAAGCGCAATCGACTCACCCTTTTTGACTTTTAGATTTAAATTTCGTATGGCGTTTTTTTTGCCTTCCTTATACGAAAAGCCGATGTTGTTAAATTCAATATCCCCTTCAACTTTTTTAATTCTGACCGGCTTTTGGGGATCTTTTACTTGAATTTCAAAATCCAAAAGGCCAAAGTATTTCTGCATATCTGCAAAGTTTTTGGCAATTTCCCTGAAACTCCAAACTAAATCAAAAACTTTTGGATAGAAGCTGTCAATAAAGCCCACAATAAGGACAATGTCTCCAACCTGAAGGGAATCCTTTTTATACAGGTTTATTGAAAAAGCAAGTATGGCAAAAATACTTAGATTGATTACTGTCCCCAGGGATATGTCAAAAAACCTAAATGTCATTCCGTAATCCCAGAGACGCTTTTTCCAGGTTGTAAAAAACCTATTTAAGCGCCTATATTCCCAGTCCTCTTTTGCAAAAAGTTTTACTGTTTCATATCCTATTAGATTGTCTGTAATGACAGCCGAGACCTTATCCTCTTGGTCGTTAAAAATGTTTCTTGCACGCACATTTTTGGTAACTATGAATTTTGCAAGAATAAGCATGATGAAAAACGAGATCACAGCGGAGACGGCAATAATGGGATTAATTTCAGTAAAAAAGTAAAGCATGACAAAGAATCCAACCATAATATCTAGAATTCGATAATGAAGGTGGTGGTAAAGGTTAAAAAATGCACTGTCACCTCTTTTAAATGCACTGATAAGCGACCCCGTGCTTTTGTCAGTGTGAAAAGCAAAATCAAGATTTTGAACATATCTAAAGATTGCAGATCGGGCGTCAGCTGAGGACTCTTTTAAAATAACATCCCCTACCATGCTTGAAAGAACATCCGAAGCTAAAGAAAAAAAGCGTATTCCGACGTATGCAATAAGAATATATAAAACAATAGAATAATTTTTTTCGGTAATGTTATTTATAAATAGTTTATAAAAATAAGGGATAGTATTTTTTGAAATTGAAGAAACAATAATAATAAAAAGAAGCATAAAAAACATAAGCCTCTTTTTAGCTACAAATCCATAGAATGTTTTAAGCATTTTATACATAATTAAAATACAAAAATAGTTCCCCGGGGAATAACAATATGTTAAACAAAAAATGCCAATTGTGCAATATAAAAAGGACCAGATCTTTTTTTATGGACCTGGTCCTAGTCTAATAACCTCCTTAAGCTTTTGGCCGTATAAACCCACCTTGTAGCAAATAAAGCTATCATTGGTAAACCAACAGATCAATAGATAGTCAAATATATAGTGGGTTAAAACAGCAACACCTATACCAAGACCAAAAGCGTAGAATGTGAGTTTTTTGTTACTTGTGCTTGAGTTTACCTTGGAAATTAGTAAAGTAAAAAGACAAACGACAAATATGGCAAAAATGAAAATTATGCCATGCAGTGGTCGATGTTCGCTAAACCCGTTTCTAACCAAAAATTTTGCATGGCCGATCATTTGTGGAATGTGGTCAAGGTCGACCAGGGTTCCAAATAAGCCAAAGACAACTAATCTTTTGAAAAAGGAAACCGTATCTTTCGGCCGGCGTCTTTCTACAAGGCTGAATTCTGCGGCGGAGGCCAAGCGGAAAGATATTTCTCCCCCAGTCGCAGCTGCAGCAAAATGGACAATTGGACTGGACAAAATATCCTCCTTTTGGGTTAAGATTTTAAAGAGTTAAGCACAGAGGCTTGTGGACCCAACCGGGCTCGAACCGGTGACCTTCTGACTGCCAGCCAGACGCTCTACCAACTAAGCTATGGGCCCTCTTTGTATGTTATTTAATTTTGTTGTGATCGGTACAGGACTCGAACCTGTGACCTCTTCGATGTCAACGAAGCGCTCTGACCAACTGAGCTAACCGATCAAGTATATGTATTTTATACTAATTTTGATGCAATTTGTAGCTATTTAGCCTGCTGATCTTTGTAAGTAATGGTCTGGAGAAAGAAGGAAGGAGCTACCCTTTTTCTTGTACATGGCCCAATAGTTTTTCTTTTCCGCTCTTTTATTTGTTGAGTGAAGCCAGACTGATGCTTCTTCAATTTTTTTTCTGAATGACTTGATAAATTCGAGAAGTTTTTCAAAAAATATGAGGTGGTATACACCGGGTTCAACGGGGGCCTGAAAGGTTGCAATTTGCACTTCTTCAGAAAGTTCTTGTGTTGCAACTGCAAGAGTTGCCATTTCCTCCATAAGTTTTGCAAGCTCAATCTTTAGTTCATTTGTTTTTTTGGTAATCAGTTCTTTTTCTTCTTTTAGGAGAAAATTTTCAATTGCTAGACTTGATTTTTCTTTGTCCTCTTGTTCCTTTTTGCCACTTACAATGTCTTTTATTTCAATTGACTCTCCCGCAATAATTTCCCCCGAAAAGCTTTTTTCCCTTGTTCTGGGGATTCCCAAAAGCTGGTCTAAGAAGTCTGAGGGTTTAATAACGTCCCTTGCCATACTTTTTGCAGATTCGCTACCCAAATCCTTTAGAGTTTCTAAAAGATTTTGAGGATTTCGTTCTTTTTTGTTTGTTTGAGTTTTTGAGGGTTTTGCCATTTCTTGAAACGATTTTAGTACAGGCGTTTAAATTATTCAACCCTTGGGAATTAAGTCAAAGCGGTAAAAGCTTTATTTAAGAAAGGGTCAGGAGATGGTACTAACTAAGCTTTTAACTGCTTTTCGTCTTAATATCAAATGTTTTAGGTTTGTCTTGATGTCTTTTCTGACCTCCTCACTTACTTCTCCTGGATTTGCTGCAAAGTATACTTTTTCAAGCTCTTCTGCCTCTTTTTCATCTGCTGTAATTTTTTCATCCTCGATATATTTATTAAGAACAAGTTCCAAGGTTAAATTTTCTTGAGCTTGCTTTTGATACTCACTTTTTATTTGCGGAATACTTTTTCCTACTGAGGAAAGATACGTTTCAAGAGTAAGACCCAGTTTTTCTGTTTTTTCTAGAAGCTGGGAAAGCTTTGCGTCAATCTCAGCATCAATTAATATTTTGGGTAGGTTTAGGCTTACACCTTTAATTATTGCCTGGACAACTTTCTCTTCTTTTTCGCCATCTAAAGGTTTTTTGTCCTTTGCAACAGCTCCCTTATCAGGCGTCCAAATAGTTGCACTTTTAAGTTCTCCCAAAATTTTGTCTTTATAGTCCGCAGGAATTTGAGGCAGTTCGCAAGTGGTTGCTCTTACCTGCCAGTCTTCTTTTTCGTTTGCAGAGACTAATTCAAATTTAGGATAAACTGCAGGTTTAAGATTATCGTTTTTAATACTTTCAGAAAGCGCTTGAGGAAGAATTTTTGAAAGAGCTCTTTCAATTAAAGTTTCTTTAGAGACCTTTTCTTTTACCCTGTCTATTGGAGCTTTACCTTTTCTAAACCCGGGGACAGTAACATCCTTGGAAAGAGTTTCAATAACTTCATTTTCTATAGATTCAACTAGACTCCAGGGGATTGTATATGTGATTTGTATAGTTCCATCACTTTCCCTGGCCAAAGTAGATGAGACTCCATTTTTATTTTTCGTAGACATAACTTGATAAAACAGCCAAACAGCATAAAAGTATACATTAATTTTCAAAATTTGGAAATGATATGTCTAATATTTTGATTGTATGTAAAACTGAAGGAAGATTGTTATCCCCCTTTGTGTTGAGTTTTGAACTGTGATGGATTGAATTTTACTTGAACTCCCTTCCCAAAATTTCTTGCACGAAAGTTATCGGGAGTTCTAAACCCTGGGCCTAACGAATTTGGTTTTGCTTTTGATTTAATAAACTTATTAGCCATATACAATTATATACTTTTAAAGCAACCTGAAGTTAATCTCGAGCTAATTTATGAAGAAACCAGGAAACCATGGCCATTAAGATTGATGCGATGACTGCCGTACTAAAAGAGTCTATTGTAAATCCCGGAACAAATTTGCTTACTCCCCAGAGAAGTGCGACATTTATAAGAAATGCAAATACCCCCAGAGTTAAAATTGAAATTGGAAGAGCAATAATTTGAAGAATCGGCCTTATAAATGTGTTTACTACGCCGATTGCCACTGCTGTAACCACGGCTGAGTAGATATCCAAAAAATCAAATCCAGGAATGATGTACTCCACCACTAATAGTGTAAAAACATTAATAATAAGATGAAGTATCAGAGTCTGGATTGAAAAAGTTCGTTTTTCTTTTATTTTCTTAACCCTCGCGATTTTTGCTTTTTTTACTCTGGGCATATATTCATATTGGTCTAATTATTGGTTGTTTGTCAAGTGTTTTTTAAAAAAATCTGTACTTTTTTCTATAGCCTGATTCCAGGAAGGCTGAAGGTTGTGGTCTGCTCCGGGATAGGTGTAAAGGATAATATCCTTTTTATTCTCATTTTCTTTGTATATATTTTTGATTTTGGTATAAAGAGCCTGACTCCATGAAAGAGGTACGGCGTCATCATTAGTTCCCTGATGGATCTCTATGGGAGCGGAAATGTTTGACAAATAACCGTCTAGTGAAAACACGTCTGCATTGTAAAGCTCTTCAAATTTTGAGAGTTCGCTTCTTATGTATTTTCCTTTGTCTTGAGACTCATCTGTGTAGTAAAGGATGGAATAGGGAAAAGGTTTTGAAACCGGCGCCCATAGGACTGTTGGATAATTCCCCTTTGTTATTTCAAGAACGGTTAAGGCAATTTGTCCACCATTAGAATGGGCCCAGATTTCAATGTTTTTTGCATCCCAGTTTGGAATTTGATTGACTGTTGCAAGAAGGGAAAGCATGGTGGTATATGTTTGGAATCTTGTTTCGAAAATATTGACGCTTTCTGGATCTGAATCTGCATATCCTAGAAAGTCTGGTGCAACGGTAATAAACCCGTTTTCTGCAAAGTACTCTCCCACTCTTTGGGTTCCGATTCCGGTCTGATATATTTTTTGGTCCACAAATCCTCTTATAAGGATAACAATTGGAAAAGTATCGTTAGGGTTACCTGTTTTTGGAGTATTGATAAGTCCCGATATTGATTTTTCTTCTTTTAAGGTTGGATTGGGGTAAAAGGAGAAGTTGAAAATTTCTGATCTGTAATTATCGCTTTCATCCAAACTGCTTTTGATAGTAAATATACCTGCCTTAATATCTGTTTTTCGCAAATTTTCTATAGTATATGTATTTAACGGCTTGTCGGGTTCTTGGTTTAATTGTTTTGCGATGTTTTTACTTTCCAACTTCGGCAAAAGCTTGTTGAATGTAAAGCCTGCAATAAAACTTAGTGCAAAAAATAGTACGAGTATCAAATACTTCTTCATAGTAAATGATAACATTTAAAAACCAATCAGTTTTGGTTTGTATTATTTGAGGATCTAGCCTAAGATGTGATATTGTTATTAGGTATGGACAGGGAGACAAACAAAACTCAAGCCTCATTTTCTGCAAAGAAAAGTGACGAGGTGAGTAAGAAGAGCTTGTCAGGAAAGAAAAAGATATTTGTGATTATCGGTGTTTTTGCCTGTTTAGTTTTAGCCCTCTATCTATTTTTGGCTGTATTTTTTGACAAAAGTGTTGATATCTCAAGAATAATTCCTCAAGGTGTAAAAAACGCGGTTTTTCCTCAACCTAAATTATTTGAGAAATCAAAAACCGAAGCTGATTTTTATGACTATTTAAAAAAAAGCGAGCAGCAGGTGCTTTCCACGGGGTCATTTGGGTCGGGTGGAATTGTGAGTATCGAGCAGAAAAGTGTTGCCCCGACTCTTCAGGAAGGAGCACTTTTAAATACTGTTTCGGATGTTAGATACTCAGAAACAAATATCCAGGTATCGGGGGTTGATGAGCCCGATATAGTCAAAACTGACGGTAAAAATATCTATTTTTCTCCCGAACTTGTTTTTGCACGCCCACTGACAGTTTCAACCATCCCATCTGATCAAACGATAGACGAAAAGCTACCGGTCTCCGATTATCCTAAAACAGGAACCTCTATTCTATTGGGTTTTACACCCGATGAACTTTCTAAACTATCAGCGATAGATAAGTCCGGAAACCTTCTTGTTTACAATAACACCTTGGTTATTTGGAGCCAGAATAATTTGTACGGGTATGATATCTCGCATCCTGAAAGTCCAAAAGAGGTTTGGAAAATTGAATATGATGAAGGCCAAGGCTTAACTGCTATGCGACTAATTGGAGGAAAGCTTTATGTTGTCTCAAGAACAAATGTTTCCTCAGGGTCGCAATGCCCTATTCCGCTCACGGGTGGAACTACAAAATACCTGATTCCATGCACGGATATCTATCATCCAAGACAGTATGTTCCGACTGATGCAACTTTTACGTTGTCAAAAATAGATGCAACAGAGGGAAAAGTGGAAAATAGAGTTTCATTTTTGGGGTCAAGTGGATTTAGCGTTGTTTATGTTTCAGGGGCCAGCGCATACATAACAGATACATACTACAAAGATATCATAGGGTATTTATATAACTTTTATGTGACTTCAGGCCGGGATCTTGTTTCAAAAGAAGTGCTTAAAAAGATTGAAAACCTTAAGGATATTGATATAAGCACACAAGCAAAGCTTACGGAGTTCGGGGTTTTAGTGGATGGATATTATTCTTCACTAAGTGCAAGCGATAGACTCAAAATTCAGAATGATTTTGCCAATCGCATGAATGATTACTCAAAAGCCCATATAAGGGATTTAGAAAAAACCCAAATAGCAAAAATAAGCTTAAATAAAATGGAGGTTGTAGCTGCGGGTGAAGTTTCCGGTCATCCGTTAAACCAATTTAGTCTTGATGAATACAACAACAATTTAAGAGTTGGTGTGACTTCCGGAGACGGGATTTCAGATGCCTCAGTTAGTGATGTTGTGGTTTTGGGCCAAAACTTGGAGAGTCTCGGCTCGGTTGAGGGACTTGGAAAGGGAGAGCGGATTTATTCAACGAGATTTATTGAAGACCGCGGCTACGTTGTTACATTCAAACAAACAGATCCTTTATATGTTTTGGACCTTTCAAATCCTAAAAAACCTGAGTTGGCAGGTCAAATTGAAATTCCAGGATACTCTTCTTATCTTCACCCCCTAGATAAAGGCCTTTTGTTGGGTGTTGGTAAAGAGGGGCAAAAGGTTAAAGTGTCTCTCTTTGACGTAAGCGATGATAAAAATCCCAGGGAAATCTCGAAGTATGTTCTTGATGAGTACTGGACCGATATAGCGAATTCTCATCACGCTTTCCTGCAGGATAAGGCTCATCAGCTATTTTTTATACCCGGATCAAAAGGAGGTTATGTCTTTACCTACACTGGCTCAAAACTGGATTTAACAAAGGCAATAAGTTTAGCTAACGCCAAACGAAGTTTATACATAGATACGTATCTTTATTTAATGTCTGATACAAAAATTGTAGTTTATGACGAAGACACCTGGAGTGAGGTTGCCTCACTTGATATTTGATAATGGCTAAAGATAAATATAAAGCCCTCTGGATTTCTCATTCTTCAATGAGCGACTTTTTAAAATGCCCGAAGCTTTATTACCTAAGAAACGTTTACAAAGATCCCAAAACAAACCATAAAATTACTGTTATGACTCCCCCATTGGCTTTGGGTCAAGTTGTACATGATGTTATAAACGAAATTTCTAAACTTCCACAGGACAGAAGGTTTAAAGAGTCTTTGCAGCCAATATACGACTCATATTGGCAAAATATTTCAGGAAAAAAAGGTGGTTTTAGAAATTTAAGCGAAGAAAAGAGGTTTAAGGATAGAGGCGCAAAAATGCTTGAGAGAGTTGAAACTGCTCCCGGTCCTTTGATTAATAAAGCCATAAAGTTAAAATCTGACAATGGACTTTCTTCATATTGGTTTGATGAGGAGGAGAATATTATTCTATGCGGCAAAGTGGATTGGATAGAATATTTAGAGGGGTCAGATGCAATTCATATAATTGATTTTAAAACTGGAAAACACGAAGAAAGCGATGATTCGTTGCAACTTCCGGTATATCTACTTTTAGCGCTTAACCTGCAATCGAGAGTTATTGAAAAAGTCAGTTACTGGTACCTAGATACAAACGATAGCCCAACTCTGCAGCCGATTCCGGATCAGAATGCCTCGTATGCAAAAATTTTAGAAATCGCCAAACGAATAAAGCTGGGAAGACAAATCAACTACTTCAAATGCCCTAAAGGAGGATGCTTTGCTTGCAGTCCTTTGGAGCGTGTTCTTGCTGGTGAGGGAGAACTCGTGGGTGTAAGTGAATACGGCCAGGATATATATATTCTTCCTGACAAGCAAACATAATATCCTATTTTTTCTTCTAATTAAAGAATTGAAATACATACTTTTGTCAAATAGACTGAAAGTGCAAATGACAGCCGAAGTTAAAGGTAAAGAAGTCGTTAATATAATAACTGCCAACAGTGGTACATTGGAAGTTAAGATTAATAAAGACACAACACCGGTTACGAATGTAAATGTAGGTTTTCCAAGGGTAAAAAGTATTTTTCAAGCCGATAGAATTTTACTTAGAAGAAACATGAGGAGAATAAGAAGAGATGGGAGAAAAAAAGACCGTCCCTAGTAATCAAACTCAGAAAAGCCAAAGTTAAGAATTCTTCCCTCTTGTTTCAGGTTGTTGATTTTAGTTAGCTCCCCACTTTTTAGATTAATTTTTAAAGATTCATAATTTTCTTTTATGTGTTTCACCTCTTTTGATCTGGGCAGAGCAATTATTCCCTCTTGCCTTAGCCATGCAAGAATTACTTGATATTCAGTTGCAAAGTGAGCGCGTGCAATATCGATAATTTCAGGAATTATAAGGTCTTTCCCCTGGCCGTTTGGAGAGTGAGCTTCTATTATGATTTGTTCTTTATCGCAGTATTTTTTCAACTCCCTTTGGTTGAATGACGGGTGAAATTCTACTTGATTTATCATTACGTCAATCCCTAAGCTTTTTATTTCATTTAGATGCTTTATTGTAAAGTTAGATACCCCTATTGAGTGAACCCTCCTTTGCTGGACGGCTTTATTCATGGCTTCTAACGTTTCCCTGATTGGGACATTGTGGTTGGGCCAATGGATAAGGAGAAGATCAATATAGCTAACCCCAAGTTCTTCTAGAAATCTGTCAACAGAATCTGTAACTTCATTTGTGGTAAGCTTTTCATACCAAACTTTCGTTGTTAGAAATATTTCCTCTCTTTTTAAACCGCTTTTTTTAATTGCTTCTCCAACTTTTTTATGGTTTGCATATGAGTCAGCCGTATCAATAAGTCTAAAACCGGCCTCTATGGCATTAATAACTGCTTCTGTGCAGGCATCTCCCTGGAGTTTCCATGTCCCAAAACCAATTGCTGGGATTTGTAACCCATTTTTTAATGTGAGCGTTTGCATAACTCATTATATATACATCTTGACCAGTTTTGAAAGACCAACTGACACAGTTTTTAATAGTTGACTTCGTATTTTGTTCGGTATAAAAATAAAGTTGTAGTTTCGTATTTTTTTAGGTTTTAAAACATGATTCAAAAAGTCTCAGAAGCAGTATCGGTTTCCCTTTCTTATGATGCCGGAAAGAAAAAGGCTTATCCCAAGTGGGTCGTTTGGAATGGGAGGCTATATTCGGTTACTAAAATTGGTCTTCACCATACTTTCCATGAAGGAAGGGTTTTATATCACGTTTTCTCTATTGCAACAAAGACGCTCTATTTCAGATTAGTTCTTGATACAGAAAAGCTTCAGTGGAAGCTTACTGAAATCGCTGATGGCTTGGCAAACTAAAACGACCAATTATGAACGAGCTGGATTTTAATCCTACCCCTTCAAGAGTAATGCATATTGATCTGAATTCTTGTTTTGCAACTATTGAACAGCAGGCAAATTTTTATTTCAGGGGTAAGCCTTTAGTTGTTGCCGCTTACAATTCCCCCGGAGGATGTGTGATTGCGGGCTCTGTTGAGGCAAAATCTATGGGTATAAAAGTTGGCATGAGGGTAAAAGACGCAAAAAGCATTTATCCTAATGTTATTGTTGTTACTCCCGACCCTGACAAATATAGATTTGTCCACTTAGCATTAAGAAGCATCATTTCGGATTATACAAACGATTTTACTCCGAGGTCCATCGATGAATTTGTGTTGAATCTTGACGGCTACCCTGTTCTTGAGGGAAATAGTGTTTACTCTGTTGCAAAAGAGATTAAAAGAAGAATAAAAGATGAAATTGGCGAGTGGATCAGAGTATCTATTGGTATTGCACCCAATAGATATCTTGCAAAAGTAGCTTCGGGTATCAATAAGCCGGATGGACTTGACGAAATCAATAAAGATAATGCCCTTTCTGTCTATTCATCCTTTGGTCTTTGCGACCTTCCCTACATAAAAGAAGGAAACGCTAGAAGGTTAAACCAAGTTGGAATATCAAGCGTTTTAGACTTTTATAATGCTTCATACCAAACACTTAAGGGGGCTTTCAAATCAACCCTATCATACTATTGGTATTTAAGGCTTAGGGGTTGGGAGATTGATGGTATTGAGTGGCAAACAAAAAGCTTTGACAACTCTTATGCTTTGCCTAGGCCTTTTGTTTCTTTAGATGAGCTTTCTCCAATTCTTTCCAAGCTGGTTGAGAAAGCGTCCTTCCGCCTGAGAAGGTCCGGGTTTAGTGCACGGGGCGTTTCTATTATGGTTTCCTATAGAAATGGGGTCTTTTGGCACAGATCGGAATCATTTGATGAAAGAGCTTTTCTTTCATCCGATATTTACAAAAGGGCACTTGGGATTTTAAAAACTTCTCCGTTTAGTCTTCCCGTCCGCGAACTTGCTGTTTCCTGTTTTGGCTTATCAAAAATAACTACTCTTCAGCTCTCAATATTTGAGGACAAAATAAAAAAAAGTTCATTATCAAAGGCGGTTGACGAGATAAACAGTCGTTACGGAAATTTTACGCTTTACCCTTCCCGAATGCTTTATTTGGACTCTACTGACGTGCCTGATAGAATTGCATTTGGTGGGGTAAAAGAACTTGAGGAATTTACTTTGAAGTAACTTACAATCCGTTAATTTTTACCTCGTCCCCGATTTTAATGTTGTGACTACTAGAGTAATTTGCATTAACTTCCAAAACGTAATCAATGGGGCTATTGGGTTTATATAAACTAAGGGAGGAGTCAGGAGCTCCCTCTTTTGGAATGGTAGCATCTTTTGTGATATCTACTACTTTGTTGCCTCCAATCCAGATAATATCAATATTAAATTTCATGCCTTTCATCCAGAATGAGGGGGCTATTCCCTTCTGGGGAAAAACAAAAAGCATTCCAGAGTTTTCGTTAAGTGAGTCTCTTTCTGAAAGCCCCTTTTCCCTTAAAGCTTCTGTATTGGCAACCTCGATGTTTATGGTATTTCCGGAAACCTCAACAGTTTTTTGACTGTGGGGAGCTTGGGAAGAATTTAAATCAGGTTTGCTATATTTAGTTGCGAATATTCCTACAATTGCAATAAATATTGCAACAAGAACAATGGGAAAAAATATGTGTTTTGTCATGTATACCAAACGTATATTAGCATAAATAAAGAGAGACAAAATAATACTATCTAAGCCTTAATTTGTGCTAGTGCCGAAGAGAGGACTTGAACCTCCACGAGATACAATCTCACAGGATCCTAAATCCTGCGCGTCTGCCAATTCCGCCACCTCGGCATGGATATATTTTACACCAAACTTTCTTTGCCACAAAAAAGGACTCTTCAAAAAGAGTCCTTTAGTCGGGAGCCTTCCGAAAAGGAAAGCTCCAGGGAAATTTCAACGCCACTACCAAGTTAGACTTGGGTAGCCTCGAAACGTGATTGGTACTATATCATATTACTACAGGTCTGTCAATGTCTTGGTTATTTATGCTTGTTTGAGGTTAATTAATCAAAATATTTATACTTTAGTAGTAGTATTCTTATGTACCCTTTTTTCTGAGTAGGACAAATATGGATGGGCCAAAATTAAGGAAGCTAAATATACCTCTCATATTTGATTCTGTCCAAAGGAGGAATTCCTTTGGTAGGTATTTTTTGAAAAAGGCGTACCTGAAGTTTGATACTGACACTTTTTCTATCACTTCAAATCCTGAGTCTCTAAGTTTTTGCAAAACATCGTCTGGGTGGTAGTTGATAAAAGGCAGAGTTTTGTTTTTTTTATTTTCTTTACATCTTATGTCTTTGGGAAAAATATCAAGTGGAAATGTAAGGTTTCCTCTACAAAATTCTGAGATTGTAGCTTTAAAGTGTTTTTTGTTTGCAAACTCTAAAATAAAATAACCTTTATCTTTTAAAAGTTTATTAATAATTGAGAAAGCTTGGGTTGCATTCTCAATATGGTGAAGAACTCTTACCATGAGAATTAAGTCAACAGACTTGGAACGAACTCTCTTGGGTAGGTTTTCCAGTTTTGACTGAATAAATTTTATTTTTTTTGATTTTAAGTTTTGTCTTGCTACCGAAAGAAGTTTGTTAGATGGGTCAACTAGGAAAATTTTTTTGCCGCGGAAGAGGTAAGAGGGTGTAAGCCTTCCATACCCGCCTCCAATATCGCAAATTGTATCTATTTTGGGGATTTCTCCCAAAAGATACTTTATGGTTGCAACTTCTGCTTCGTGTTCATAACTTCTGTCAAGCCAGTATGACGGATAGTCGTATGTGTCGTATGCTGCGGGCATTATTCTATATTTTTTTTGACAGTTTTAGGCTCTGTGACGAGGTCATGGTAGGAGTTTGATTATACAACCTTGGTAAAGTGATTTGAAGAACACTTAGTATGGCTCCTCCATTTCTTGCATGAAAGAGCTTACTCCATTTGCCCAGCTTCCCTCTGACTGGGGAGTGTATTTGGCCATGATGTTTTCAATTGTGGTGTAGCCCTTGTCGATATAGTTTTCTTTTAAGCCTTCAGAAACGATTTGGATTCCCTCTTCGAATGACGAAAAGCCGAGTGTTCCTTTTGAGTGAATACCCCAGCCCCAGCAATTATATGTGTTTGGAGGAATAATTTTACAAAGATTTGATTCTTGCTGAGCGATTGCAGTAAGGAGTCGATAGTCGAGAAGATTTTTATCTGCCTCTTCAACAAGTTTTTCGGCATATGGCTCAAGCGGTGAGTGATAGCTTCTTAAATATTGTTTTATTATCTCAACTCTTGCATCGGCTGTTTCCGGGCTTCCTCCTATTTCTGGAAGCGATTCTGGAAGAGAAGCGTATACTCTCACCCCAGATTGGGGAGAAGAAATGAGATTTGGGATTTCCTCTTTAGCTTCAACTTTAAGAGGGGTGGTTTTGGATAATTCAAGGAGAGAAAAAAGGCTTGTTGCAATAATGACTGGAGTAACAAGAAAAAATACAACTCCTAAACCAATTCCTTTAAAGAATTTAAAGTCCTCGCTGGTATTTATGTTTTCCATGCAAAACAATTGTGCTATATCCTGTCCCTCAGAATGACATTTTTGTTGTTATAAGTCAAGGAAATATGTGTTTATGGTGAAAATAAGGGATAATTTTGATAAAATTGGGAGAAGTTTGCGGGCCTGTAGCTCAATTGGCAGAGCAGTACCCTCTTAAGGTAACGGTTGAAGGTTCGAGTCCTTCCAGGCTCACCAAAAAAGAAATCGAGTCGGAAGTGGGGGCAGCACTGGCTGCGCCCGCCTCCGCAGACAGCGCTGCAAAGGCAAAATCCAAATTCGCCGAGAGCCGCCGTAAAAAGAATGAAGAAAAACGCAAAAATTTTAAAGAACTTTTTACAACTTTAATGGCGCAACCTGTTGGACACAGAAAGGATTGCTCCTACTGTCAGATTGCGCCATCAAAAAAGCAATCCCTAAAATCTGTGTCCACTATAAATATGTCAAGTATTTTGTGATAAAATCAAGCTATGTTTAAAGGCGAATATAAGGCAATTATTTCGGACGTGGATGGAACATTAACTCGCATTGTACCAAATGCTTTGCCGACTGATAAAGTTAGCAATAGAATAGGACAAGCAGTAGAAAATGGACTCACATTCTCACTTGCTTCTGGCCGACCATTTTTCCTAATTAAATATCTTGTAGATCATCTTGGAAATATCGGGCCTTGTATAGTGGATAACGGAGCTGTTATCGCTGATAGTAAAGATGGATCCGTAATTTGGGAGGCAACCTTACCCACTAGTCATGCAAATAAAATTCTGGAACTCTCAAAATCGTTTAAGTTGGTAAGAGCTTCGTGTGACACTGGGGGAATTGAAAATCCCACAAAAATTCCTGCTTCAACCAAGGCCAGAAAGATTTCAATCCATGACATCCCCGTAGAACAGGCAGAGGGAATAATTAGTAAAGTTGCTACAGAATTTAAAGATGTCACAGGAGTGAAAGCGGCATCCTATGAAGGAAGCCATTTGGTTGATGTGTATTTCTCCGACATTAATGCAACCAAACAGCACGCTGTTTTTAAACTTGCTGAAATACTTGGAATTACTCATGAAGAAATTATTGGTATTGGAGATGGGTATAACGATTTTCCATTATTAATGGCTTGTGGGTTAAAGGTGGCTATGGGAAATGCTATTGATGAACTGAAAGCGATTGCTGATTATATTGCACCCTCAGTTGAAGAAGATGGTTTAGCTCAGGTAATTGAAAAGTATTATTTTGCAAACTCGCCTGAAGGGCGAGAAAGTCGCACGCGCAAAAAATAACGGAAGCGCGGCGGGTGGGGGCGCCGCGCTCACATTGCGAGCCGAGCGGAGCGAGGCGAGTTAACACGATTCTTTGAAATGCGTTCTAATTTTTTCAAAAACGTTCACAAGTGTTAGATCTGTCCATGAATAAAAAAATTATTTGGCTTTTTGTATTATGGTTTTTCTTCTGGGGAATTTATAATATTTTGCTTCTTCCTAATGGAATAACTACAGAAAACAGTTTTTGGATTGATTTTATTTATCTTTTTATGACTGCTGGCGTTGTTTGGATATCCAACTCCATGCCAGAAAAGAGTATTTTGGCTGTATTGGTTATCTTTATCGCTGCTGCGATATTGGATTTATTTTTTGATATTATGCTTCTAAGAAGACTCTCAAACTCGATATTTCAGATGGTTTGGTTTTATTCAGTATTTGTGTTGTTGAAAAAGGATATGTGGAAATCGACAGTGTGCTTTGGTTTAGCTCATGTTCCAGCTTTTTTGGTTTTTCATTTAACTTTGCTACCTAAAGTATTTCTGGTGGCTGTGGCTTTTTGCGGGGGGGGTTACTGGCTAGAGTAATGAAGAAGATCAGATTTCCCTATAGCTTGTTGTTAATCATTATTATTCACTTTGCCTTTTATTATCTTTTCCGTCCATTGGATATCTACTTACATTGGGGAATAATTAATTAAGTTTTTGATTTACTTATATTGATTGGCTTTTTGTAAAAACCATCCTGATATATAGTTTTTAATCTGTATTATTTTTTCTATTATGTTTGAGTTCTTCCTAATGGTTAGAATTTCAAAGTGGTATGCCCTTCCTATCTTTTTTCCATTTTTTTCTATATATACCCCTCCTCTTATGGATCCTTCATAATTGGGAAGCTTTATCGAAACTTTTTGCCAATGTGATTTGGTTGGCTCAAGCGTGGTGCTAATTTTATTTTCTTCATATTTTTCAAAACCATTGTCAATTACAATCTTATAAGTACTGTCCCATATGGCTTGGCCAGAGTTTTTTATGTAGATATACCCGCCCATGGTTACTCCTTCCTCCGATAGCTTTGGGAAGATCATAAATACTATTTCACCATCCTCCTTTTGCACTGGCTCCCCTTTTACTTTTGGGAGTGCTTTGACCGAGTCGTAAAAAGGGTAAAATTTTCCTTCAGAATCCTTCCAGGAAAACAATTCAAAAAGAGGTTCTTTATAGTTTAGGACAAATGGGGTTACTGCAACAACTTTAGGATCATTCCAAACACTAGTAAAAGCATATTCATATTTTTTTGAAAGTGCACTTGAGTTACTGGTATTAAGCCATCCGGTTTCTGTAATAAAAACTGGAAGATCTTTTTTTATTCCAACGGATTTTAAGAAGGCTTCCTCCCATTTATAAGTAGTAATAGTTCCCTTTCCAGTATCCTTTTCAGATCCTGAGAAGTTGGGGTTTGGGTATGAATGTGACACCCAGCCATCGATGCATTCGGAAAAATCTCTTGAAGCTTTCATCTGGGTAATAAAAGTTGCCTCGTCCATATACCCTTTTTTGTCTGGGGCTGATGCATCAAGTCCTGCAGAAAGAACAAAAAAATCGTTGGAGGCGGATTTTAGTTGCGAAGAAAACTCACAAAGAGTTTGTGTATATTCTTCAGGATTTACTTCTTTTCCCCATTCATCAGCATGATTGGGTTCGTTGCCAATGATTACATATCTGTTTTGTGTGATCCAATTGAGTGAATTTAAAAAATAGACCCAGTTTTGGATATCCTCCACCCTAAATTTTTGCCACCCATTATCCTCTTGTTTTGTGGCAAGACGCACAATGGGGATAAGATGAGATTTTCTTAGAGCATTGAATACTTCTTGGTAGTGGTTGATGTCCCGTTCGTCTTCACGGACGACTAAGGTCACATATCCCCAGTCACCCCCAGATGAATTAACAAGATTTTTTGCATCGCCAATATCGTTTGCATCAAGGATGTGGATACCAAACTTGTTGTTTGGAGATGAAAGTGGATCAACGGTAGCCTTTGCTTTGGTTGGAAAAAGGAAAGGTAAGACTAAAAACAAAGAAATAATAACAAGAAACCTTTTCATTCATTCATTGTATCAGAGGTGTTAAGTGGCGATTTTGTTTATGTGTTTTAAACTGTGCCCCTGGGGGGAATCGAACCCTCATCTCCTCCTTAGAAGGGAGATGCTCTATCCATTGAGCTACAGGGGCTAAAGACTTTTGTATTTTATCAAAAAATGGTTGAGTTTAGTAGTTTTTGTATTGACAATTTTTTTATTTAATTCATTATAAATCTGCGATTTAATTGGACAAAAAAGAAAAATGTCGGCTATTCATAGGTTGCCTTCAAAAAACGGATATGAATTACCCCGTAAGGTTGGGATAATTTATAGTGATGTAAAGCGTGAATATTTTCCTACTAAGGAGCAATATATTACCGAGAAGGATGCAAGAGGTGACGCCGTAGTAATAGCCTCATACCTTAAAAGACTTGGGGTTAAAACATTTCTTTGTTCAGCAAGTAGTTCTTTGGCCGAAAAACTTAAAAAACAAGAACCTAATATGGTTATTAACCTTGCGGACAGTGTTAAAGGGTATGAATCCCTTGCCGCATCTATTCCCGGAGTTTTGGAGATTCTTGATATCGCCTATACAGGAGCCGATATGTTGGGCATGAGCCTTGATACCAATAAATTCATAATAAAAAAACTACTTCAGCAAAATGGGGTACCGGTTCCTAATTATCAGCTATTTTCATCGTCAAACGATCTTTTGGATCCAACTTTGAGATTTCCTCTTATTTCAAAATTAAATGAAATCCATGGCTCGGTCGAGATAGGGCGTGACGCTGTTTCAGAGAATGAAAAGGCATTAAGGGAAAGACTCAAATATTTAATTTCTACTTATAAACAGCCAGTCTTGGTCGAGGAGTTTATAGTAGGACGCGAAGTAACAGGAATTCTTCTTCAGGGATTGAATAAAAAAGTTTATCTAGCCGAAAAGATTTTTCATTTTAGTGAGGATGAAGACAGAAAATACCACTTTTTAACTTTTGAAGAACAATGGCTAAATAAGGATAAACCGGCTTTTCATTATCAGAAGTACGAAGACAATCTTTTGGCTGAATATGTAAGGAAAGCCTTTGATGTTGCCCGTATGATGGACTATGGGAAGTTTGATGTCAGAATTGACTCATCCGGCAGGTACTTTTTCATAGACTCAAACACAAACCCTGCATTTGGTCCAAAAGAACTTGACTGTGCCATGGCATATATCTTAGATATGTATGGAATACGCTTTGTAGAAATACTAAAAAGACTTCTTCTAAACACAGTGAGAGATTACCAAGGGAAAGAAAGACTCCCCATAACTTCCTAGATTGGGTAACTTTTGATATAATTTGTGAAAGTTAAGAGGGATTTGCTCTCGTGGCGGAACTGGTAGACGCGCAGGCATCAGAAGCCTGTCTCAATTTTTGAGGTAGAGGTTCAAATCCTCTCGAGAGCACATATTTAGATATGCCGGGGTGCTGAAATTGGCAGACAGGCACGCCTAAGGAGCGTGTGGAGCAATCCGTGGAGGTTCGAGTCCTCTCTCCGGCACTAGAAGGTCGCTTAGCTCAGCTGGTTAGAGCGTTCGGTTTACATCCGAAAGGTCGGGGGTTCGATCCCCTCAGCGACCACATGGCATTTGAGGAAAAGTATGAAAAAGCGGGACTTGATTATTACATGTCTGTAATTGCAAGAAAAATTACAAACGCAATGCTTTCATACCCCGAGTTTATGTTTTTAGGCAAGATTCTTATTGGATTTGTGGCAGTGACGATTCTATTTTTGATATTTAAAAATATGTTTGGGGTTTAGTATAATAAACCACGATTTGCCGAGATAGCCAAGGTGGTCACGGCGGGCGCCTGAAGAGCGTCAGATGTGTGTTCGACTCACACTCTCGGCACCTACACTTATTAGTTTTTGACAGTTCCTCTTGAGAAATATAGTATAATGTCAGTATGAACTTAAATAGTTTAATAGAACAATATAAGGGTAAGTGGGTTGCATTTAGACCTAATTCAAACGTTGTAATAACTAGTGGTATTGATGCTAAAAAAGTTTATGCAAAAGCAAAGAAGGAGATTGCTACGCCTACACTGTTTAAAGTTCCTGTAAAATACACTCCAAACATAGGATAGGTATATGCAGTTTAAGTACAGCTTTACTAAAGTTCGATGGGACAATATACCTTTTTTAGAAGTTGTACTAAAAAACCCTGAAAACAACGAAAGTGTTGGATGTCGGGCAATGGTAGATTCAGGAGCTTTTATAAGTGTTTTTCATTCTGAACTAGCAGAAGTATTAGGAATTGATCTAGGTTTAATAAAGTCCGAAACTACTTTTCAAGGTGTAGGTGATATTGCTGGTAGCCTTAAAGGAAAGATTTATTTTGTAGATATGACAGTTTGGGATAAGACTAATAAATGTAATTTTATATGTCCTGTGTTATTTAGCGATAACATAGACAGAAACAGCTTTTCACTTTTGGGTAGAAAGGGATTTTTTGATCATTTTGATGAAGTTGTTTTTAATATTAAGTCAAATAAGTTTTATTTAAGAACAAATAAATAATTCACAAACTGTTTATTTTTGAATAAAAGGATAAGGAGTGTAGAATATACACCTGTTTTGCGGGAGTAGCTTAATGGTAGAGCGCGACATTGCCAATGTCGAGGTTGCGGGTTCGAGCCCCGTCTTCCGCTCAAACGTATTTTATTTGCATTCCCTCTTTTACTTTGTGAGTGAGTGCTACCTCTTGGCCTGGAAAGATTGCTCCTGGTCCCCAAATTTGTGCATTTTTTTTGTTTTCCAAAAAGTCTGATGATATCTCATCTGCGATTTCTTTTAAGGTTGATCCCCTTTTAACAACTACTGGATTGTTGTGAGTTGGTTCTTCATCTTTTCCAACAAGGTAAACCGTAATAAACTCAAGTTTGGCCCAGATTTCGTTTAGAAGGTTGTCTATATCTGTTCCTTCCTGAGCACTAATCCCCATATATCCATCAGGAATTTTTATTTTTCCCTCATCTATTTTATTTACCACACTAATGGATTTTATATACACTCTGTTTTTTGAGAAAGCATCTATTAAGCGCTCAAGCGACATCCTTTCTTTTAGGGTTATGTCTGCATTTTTTATACCCATCTCTTCGGAGATTCCTTTCACAGTTTCTTTTGCAAAGTCCTGCTTTATGTTTGAATAGACTGTAATTCCGCCAGAGAGTTTTTTGTCTATCACAACTGCCGGTTTATTTTGGTCTATTCTTATGCCATTTCTTTCAAGCGCTGCCTTTGTTCTTGGTATTGCGTCTAATCTTTTTGTATCTGTAATAAATATTATAAGGTCTGCTCCTCTTACAACAGACAAGACTTCGCGGCCGCGACCCTTTCCTTCTTCCGCGCCTTCGATAAGACCTGGGACATCAAGAATTTGAATTTTTGCATTGCGGTATGTCATCATTCCAGGGATTACTGTAAGTGTTGTAAATGCATATGGGGCAACTTTGCTTTTGGCATTAGTTAAACGATTTATTAGTGTTGATTTTCCTGCAGAGGGAGGTCCCACAAGAACAATGGTTGCGTCACCTTGTTTTTTTACAGCATATCCTCCCCCACCTCCGGATTTTTTACCTCTTGTTTCGGTTTCAATTGCCTTATCCTTAAGTCTTGCTATTTTTGCTCTCAGCTTTCCAATATGGTGTTCGGTCCCTTTATGATACGGGGTTTCTCGGATTTCCTTTTGAATATTTGCAATCTGTTCGCTAATATCTGGCATATAAGGTATAATTTTACTATATCCTAGCCTTAGAAGTCATTAAGAAGCGCCTGTGGCCTAACGGATAGGGCACTTGTCTTCGGAACAAGGTTTGTGGGGGTTCGATTCCCTCCAGGCGCACATTAGAACTGAACAGCAAAAATTTAAATGTTTTAGTCTTAGCAGATTACAGCTACCGATTGGGCCAGTGAACTAGCTTGATCTAATGTTTAAAATCCTGAGGCTTTCTTTGACGGAAGGATTATCTGTATTTATTAGACTGACTCGATTAGTAAACTGTTCTAAAAGGGGTGTAATAAATTCGTCTGCCCACGATGGGGTTAAAACCTCCACTCCTTCAAAATCAACTACTATTTTCTCAATGTTGTTAATTTGTCTGAGAGTTGGGGAGTATGCTAGATAGGCTTCCTTTCCTGCTGGGCGGGAAACCAAAATGCTACCGAATTTATTTATTTTTATTACCATTTCTTTAATATTCTACTATAGCCGTACAGCCTCTGAAAATATCTTTTATTTCTTGCACGTTTACTTCCTTTTTTTCTTCGCTCAACTCTAAAAAAGCATTGCCGGTTTGAAAGCTTAGACTAATAGCGTTATGTGTGACAATATGGCACACAAATTTCAATCCATTCCCTCTATTTTCAGGAGCTCTTCCGGAAACTGTTTGAGTAAAGGCGACTTTTAATGCCTGTTTATGATCTTGCAGCTCAGGCTTTACTTTTTTTAAGGTAGCTAATATCCCGAGTCCCCTGTCTGCCAAAATGATCTTTTTCTGGGCGAGCGAATACGAAAAAAATATGCCTAGTATATCAGGCCAGTTGCCCAAATTGTGATCGTATGAATTGTTGCCAATTTCTCCTGCCACGGCAGTTATAAGTGATGAAATTTTTTCATTTGACAATATAGATAAATCAGACTTAAGGTGCTCAAGTCTTGCTTGAAAAATATCACGTGTTTTGCAATAAAACTGCGTGTCAGGTTCGTAAGCCTGAGAAGATAAAACCCATTTTTTTACAAGTGCTTGGGGGTCGTTAATAAATAAATCAATATCTGACCTTCGATAATACCGGGTTTGACCTGATTCAGTTGGAATGGCAGATAACCTACCGCTTTTATCCCATCTTCGGAGCGTGTCAATAGATACTCCAACAATTTTGGCTGCTTCGCCTATTTTTACTAGATTTTTGTTCATAGCTAAGCATGATTATATAATATTACGCAAATCTATGCAATTATTAAACAATCTATGCATATATTATTCAAAGTACGTGCCTGTGGCCTAACGGATAGGGCACTTGTCTTCGGAACAAGGTTTGTGGGGGTTCGATTCCCTCCAGGCGTACATGGATAATACCGCCTAGTTTTTGAGAATGGTTGGAAGTTAATCTCTAAACAAGTCCTGCAATTCTAAGAATGCCATCACACACCCCTTCAACGGTAGATATTATCTCATAGTGTTCATCAATTACGGACACGGCAGCTTCCAATAGCTCCTCCTTGGTTACCTTGGATAGAGGATTTACACCTTGTTCAAACCTTTGACATATAACCTCTATTGATATTGCTTGCGCAACGTCTACTCTCAAGCTATCATCAAGAGGTCTGTCGTCACCATCAGCAAAGCGATCATGGACAAGTGTTGTTTGCATTTTGATATATGATTTTATTGCCTTCTCGATTGATATTTCGTTTCGTCTTAGCTCTTTCATATAAGTCCTGCAATTCTTAATATAATATCGCTCACCTCAACTATTTGATCAGAATATTTGGGATTTTCAAAAATAAGTGAGCCCTTAGCCTGCTCAAAATCAGATAGAGTTACAGGAATTCTTTCCTGAAGCGTTGGAAATTTTTTAAAAAAATCATATTTAATTTCTGAAAGAAGAGCTTCAGCAATGGTGGTGTTTGTTAGTGCATATTTGAATGTTTTCTCATCCCCGCAATCTTTTGCCTCTTCAATGATTCTGGCCTGGTATCTTCTAAATTTTGCACTTGCCATTTCAATTCTGTCTACCATTTTTCAAGAGTATATCACAAGGGGAATTGTTTAATATTTGGAGTCTGGTGTAAATTGCTTGAGCTGGTAACGGTAATCAGCTCGAACCTGTTTGGCCTGGATGACTATATCAAACAAGATCTTGTTTTACAGTTACTAGCTCTTAAAAATCATCTAGACATTAAAAGCTTCAAGAATTTCTAACTGCTATTCTTCAAAATCTGGAACTCCTCGAACTGTAGGGGTGGATTTGTCAACTGGGTTGCCATAATTATAACTAACAGTTACTTCCTCGCCTGGATTAATATCTTTAATAGCAGAGAAGTCAATTGTCCTATTATCTAAATTTATTTCATATGTTGCGTTTGGATCATATGAGTGATTGTAAATTGAGCCAAAACCTAAGGCTATCGCTAATCCTTCTCCGAAATAAAAAAAATAGTCTACAAGAAGACCTGCATCATTGTTAGCTGGATCTTTTAGCGAAACTTCTATAACAGGGCATTTTTCAATGATCTCGCCCTGTGTAATTTTATGGCTAGCAAATACGCCTCTTCCAGCGTTTTTAATTTCGGATTTATTAACAAAGATTTTTTGCGGAGATTCAACTCTACTCATAATTAATTAGTGTGATTTTATAGTAACTTTCTGTACGTTTCTGCCACTTTTGGAGCGGGATACGGGAGTCGAACCCGTCTTTGCTCCTTGGAAGGGAGCTGTTGAGCCGATCAACTAATCCCGCGAGTTACTTTGGGTATTATATCAAGGTCTTGGGTTTGTGTGAAGATTATTGGTATCTAGTTAGTGCTGTATCTACTATGGTTTTTAGGAGGTCTTGGTATGAAAGTCCTTTTGTTCTTGCTGAGAGTGGAAGGTAGCTGGTGGTTGAAATCTCTGGTGGGAGAAGGCCTGGAGGTGAGTTTACTTCCAAAACAAACAAGTTTCCATCTTTGTCGCACCTAGTATCAATTCTGCAAAGATCTTTAATGTTTAGAGCGTCCCAAACTTTTTTTACAGTACTTTCTATTTTTCTTTTTAAGTTTTTGTCTATTTTTGCAGGACAGAAAAGATGGTCTGATACTTCTTCTTCATATAGCCATTTAATTTCAAGTGAGTCTATTGGTACATAATTTTTTGGAAGTGTTGCAAAATCAGGTTCAATAATAGGGAGTACCTCAGGAGGGTTACCAATAAGTGGTATTGAAAACTCGCGGCCGGTTATGAATGGCTCAACAAGGGCTGCATCATTAAAGCTTTCCACTGTCTCTTTTAGCTGTTGTTTTAGCTCTTTTAGATTATTTACAACACTTTTATTGGTTATCCCTGCTGAAGAGCCTTGCCCTATTGGCTTAACTATTAGAGGAAACTTTAAGTTTTCTTTTAGAGGTTCACTGGGGCTAGTAAATATTTGATCATCAAGAACTGAAATTCCAGCCTTTCTCATAACTTTCTTTGCTTCCCCTTTATTTCTAATAAGAACTTGGATTTTATTGGATGATCCTGTGAAGGGAATACTAAGCTTTTCGCAGACAGAGGTAATTTGGCTTTTTCTATCCCCTTTTATAATTACTTCCGAGTAGTTTAATACCAGATCAATGTTGGCCTTTTCATTTTTTAGTCTTGTTTCAATATTCTCATCTGCTTCAAGAGGTAAAAGGTTGAAGCCACATTTTTTTAAATGGTTTGTAATATATGATATTGTCTCCGGATCATCATAGTCTGCATCAAGAAATGTCCTGGGGTCATTGGCATCGGGATATTTGTGTCTTACGTTATAGATAAATGCAAGAAGTTTACCTTGTTTGATAAACTCCTTAACCCTTGTTAGGTTTTTGTCCATTACAAGATATTATTTATTTTTTCTTGAATTTAAATGAGTGTCAACCAGTAAATGCTAGATGTAAAAAGTATTAAAGAGCAAGTCAGACGATATGGTTAGTATCGTGTAGGGGTTAGCCTACTTCTTGCTCATTTTGAAATTTTAGGCAGTTACATGAATAAACTCATTGCTTGTCCGCATTGCATTCTTTGCCAGATTTGCTGTTGTGACAAGATATTTATCGCGGAGATAAGATATCGCATCTAATTCTTTCGAATTTATCAGAGACGATATCCCCCTCATTGTAAGCTGGATTTTTGGTCCATACTTTTCAGAGAAATAGTAATATGGTTTTATCTTAGAATAAAGCTTGTCGGAGTGCCCGGGTTCGAACCGGGGACCTCCGCGTCCCAAACGCGGCGCTCTACCAACTGAGCCACACTCCGATATGTGCCGAGGGAGGGACTCGAACCCTCACGATAGTTGGCTATCAAAGGCTCTTAAGGCCCTCGCGTCTGCCAATTCCGCCACCTCGGCAGGTACATGTATTTTACAATATCTTTAAAAATTACCCAAGAAGCGGGTTTATTTGGTTGCTTGACCTACTGTGATGACAATATCATATGAAGACGAGTCAGAAAGTGTACCTCCTTTTGTTGTTTTATAGTCGGTGAGTGAGTCAACTAATGTGTCATATACACTAGAAGGAACGGAGGATTTTAGTGCAATTTCCGTTTCCTGATAGTCATATGAAGAAGCGTTTCCAGTAGTTGTATCAGTTAGACCGGCATCGTTAACAAGTGCCTCAATTTTTCCTGCTGCACCTTTTGTTCCAGAACCATTTAATATCTGAACTTTATATTCTGAAAGCTTTAGAGAAGCTTCTTCCGGTGAAGGAGATGGGGATGACTCATCCATCATTACATCGGTTGGTGAGGATGCTGGTGTGGGTGTTGGAGAAACTCCTGTTTTTTCAACTTTTGTTTTGTAGTAGAAAACTCCCCCGATTAACCCTGCTCCAAGAATAAGGCCGAGAAGAAACAAGATAAAAAGAACAAAAAATGAAACTCCTGCCTTTTCCTTTTTGGGTTGGTCAATAGTTTCTGGTTTTTGTGTTTCGACTGCCTCGGTTTTTACTTCCGCTTCTTTAGATATATCTTCTTGGGGTGTGGTAACTGGTTGAACTTCTTCCTCGGGCTTTTCCTCCACTTTAATCTTTACTCTTTTTTCTTCCTTGTCTGGCATTAGAATCATTTTGATGCATATGGAGTGCGTTGTCAATCTTTTTCATGCACTTTTTGATATAATGGTTAATATTTGGTGGATGTAGCTCAGTTAGTAGAGCGTCCCCCTGTGGAGGGGAAGGCCGCGGGGGCGGGACCCGTCATCCACCCCAATGTAAATTAACACCGTTTCAAAAACGGTCACCTGATTAGGCTCAAAACATCTTGTATTTTATACTCTTTCTTCAAAGTCAGCTGAATTGAAGAAAAGCCATTTAAGTGTTTAAAAGGTTTGCCACAGGAGGTGAAGGTTTTAAGTCTTCTTCTGACAAAATACGCATTAAGCCAGTTATCGGCGTGGGAAAACGACTCAAATCCTTTTATGGTTTTGAGCCTTCTCTGAAGGTGTGAATTGTAGCTTTCAATTAAGTTGTTAGTTCTGGGAACCCTGGGTATTTTGGTGTATGCCAGCAGTTCGAATTTCCTCCTTTGAATATCTGAAAAGATTTATGATCTCATACATGAAGGGTTTGTAGGTATCATCATTGTTTAAATTAAGCTCAGCTTTTATGTTCTGTTTGTAATGAACTTGGCAAAGTTGAGTTACTGCTTCCGGATACACTTTCTTGCAGGACTCAAAGATATTGTAGTTATCATCTGCCACCACTGCCTGGAGCGGGTATTTAAGAAGTCTTAAAGAGGTGAAAAAGGATTTTAAGGTCAGATAGTTCTCGGAAACAGAAAGAATATAGGTTGGAATATCAGCACAGTGAGGCAAAGCCAAAAGAGCTTTATTATATCTTCTGTAGGCGGTAGCAGGGCTAATACTTTTGACTTCAGAAATAGTTCTATATGATTCACCGCAAAGATGAGCCAGGAGATATGGTTTACAATCTTCCTTAATCCCTCTGTTTATCTGGAACCATTTGTGACAAGTCTTACAAACAAGTTTAAACTTTCCTCGTCTGACCCCTTTTCTAATGGCTGTACTACTACATTTTGGACAGTAATATGTTTTTTTTAACCTTCACAGAAGTAATGTATCAAAGGCCAGTAAATATTTCACCCAGTTAAACCATCATTTTATACCAATAAACCGGAGTAATTAACCATTATCAGGTGACCAAAGTGAAACGGTCTCCTAATTCCAGTACGTTAATGCAAATACTCCCCATTTAGGAATTCATATTCTTATTTGGAGAGTAGGATTTATTTTCTTTCTATAGTGTAGAGTGTTGGGTAATAAAGAAATAGTGCAGGAAGGTCCTCATTCAAAAATCTTTGGAAATCTAGGTACGTTTTTCTTCTTTCTTCCTGATCAAGCTGTGCTCTACCATCCTCTAAAAGTTTATCTATTCTAGGATTTTGGTAATTTGAAAAATTGCTTGTAGATTGGGTTGAGTGCCAGACTGTGTATTGATCCGGGTCTGCAGGAATTTCAAATATTGCCAGAAAAGTTTGATATTCCGTTGGTATTGAAGAAGACACTAAGGCTTGGGAGGCCACTCCGATTTCTTCCCAGTCTTTTACAATTTTTTCTGCAGTTGGAAGAAGAATATAGTTTGTGACAATGTCAATTTTTAAGTTACTTTTCACCTCTTGCGGAAGGTCGCTTATTAAACTTTTTGCCCTCTCAACATCATAATTATATGTTTTTACCTGGGGATTATATGCCCAGGAATTTTGCTGTATGGGGCTATAAGCCCTGGGTTTAGGGAGGCTGTCTTTATTTATGGCATATGCAAGCGCTTGTCTGACAGATTTTTCTGAAAGGATGTTGTCTTTGGTGTTAAAAAATAGAGTCACTATTTTATTGTTCGAGGGACTACCTTTAATATTAAAAACCCCCCACGTTTCGAAAGGAGATGCATCATACAAATTTGAAAGAGTATGCACCTGGCCGAGTTTCAAGGCCAACTTTGCTCTGTCCTCAGTTGGATAGAACTTATATATTTTTTGATTGTTTTTGGCGTCCACAAGAATTACTGACTGAATGTAGTTTGCAGACAACGAGAGTTTTTTTACTTTCCACTCCCCGGTTCCTAATAGCCCCTTTTTAAAAATGGGCTCTGACACAACAGACGGGAATGGAGAAAATTCATTTTTTAATTTGAAAATTATTGTTGCATCGTCTGGTTTTTGAACATCGGCATCACTGAAATTATATGAAACATCTTTGGACGTAAGGCTTGTTCCATCCTGCCATCTTCTTTTCGTGTCTAAGTGAAATATCCATGTTTTCCCCTTGTCGGAGGTTTCCCAAGACAAAGCAAGATCGGGTTCTACGTTTCCTTCTTCATCGACTTTCGTAAGCCCGTTGCCGATTTGTTTTGAAATTTCATCCGGAATTGTATCTGTCTGATACTTTCCAACTAAACCAATAACTTTTGTAGTTTTAAACCCCAACTTTGGTATCAAAAATCGCGCAGCAATAAAAATTACGATGCCTAGTAGAAATCCAATTAAGATTAGCCCCTTAAACTTTGAAAGGAACGCACCAACAAGACGGATTATATAGCGAAGTGATTTGGCCATTATTTATACAAAAAACTGCAGTATGGCTAGAATTAGGAATAAAAATGAAAACACAAATGTAGATTTAAAAATGAGCTTCTCCAAGCCTCTTCTTTTAAAACTAACACTACTGGAACCACCAAAGGTGCTACCCAGACCCGAATTTTTTGTTTGTATGGTTACCAGAAAGATTACTATGACCGAAACTATAATTTGTAAGATGACAACTATTTGTTTCATAGACCAATTATATATTTTTTGCTTTACTGCCTCAAGCCTAGCTATTTGAATATCCAGTAAAAAATTGATGTTGCAATAGAAAGAAGAAACGAGAAGGCAACTAGTGCTAAAACTTCATGAAGATTAATACTTGGAATGTTAAACCATGGATTTATGTATCCTGAATAAACGAAGCTATTGACGCTAAATCCAGGAACTACAAGGGTAACTAAATATATAGCAACTGCCGAGGAAAGCCATCTGAATAAACCGAATGTTAGAAGGTTTAAGGGTAAAAGAAGTACATTAAGAATAGGCTTTACAATATAAAAAGATGCTGCAAGAGCAGCTGCTGTGAGGATTATGGTTTCAACTCCCTTCTCAAACACAAGCCCCTGTACGAGGCTATCTACAATATATAGCGAAACTATCTCAATTAAAAAAAGTTTTAAGATTTTTTTCATTATGGCAGTAACACCATTATAACCAAAAACTGCTTTTGAGTAAAAAGTTTAAGATAAGAGAGCTTTTTTAATAAGTATGTGATGATATCTTTGTGCAAACCTGTGTGCTTCGTTTCTTAACCTCACCACCAGGTTTTTTGCAGGACCCTTTTTTAAAAGAATTGACGTAAACTCAACTTTTCCTTTCGACTCACTTGGAATAATTAAGGTTTCGTATCTTTTTGCGATTCCAACAACCAGTATTTGATATTTACTTAAGCTCTCATAAAATTTTTTTGTTTGTGTCTTTCCTCCATCAACTATGACAAGGTCAGGAACTCCCCAGTCGGAAAGATGCTTAAGCCTTCTTTTTATTACCTCATCCAGGCTTTTAATGTCGTCTGCATTTGTTTTTTTTCTAATCCTAAAGTGTCTGTACTTTGACGAGTCCATTTGGCCGTTTTCGGCAACTACCATGGAAGCTGCTGTTGCAATTCCTGATAGGTGGGAAATATCATAGCACTCAATCCTTTTTAATTTCTTAGTTTTTAGAGTATCAGATAAAAGCCCTTGAAGCTCTTTGGTTTGTTTGTCATAAATATCTGAAACAAAGTTGGGATTTTTGATAAATTGATCGGCGAGAAAGATAGGTTGTGTTATGTAGTTTAGGCACTCTAGTTTTTCTTTAGCTTCACGCGCATCCTCATATAGTTGGTTTTCAGAATATTTTTGAATGTCGTTTGCCAAGGCCTTTTTAATTTTATTTATATCTGAATTAAGAAGCGATTTTGCAAGTCTAACATTTTTAAGATATTTTTTTCGAAGTGTAGCTTTTTCTTTCGGATCTGGTTCCATCTCGATATACGATGGGCATGGATCGCAAAGGCCCATTTGAGCATATAAGCAGGTTCGTGAGGATGGTTTATGGCTTGTAAGATGGAATGTGTTTCTTATTATTCTAAGAACCTTTTTAACATTGTTTGAGGATGGATATGGCCCAAACAATTCTTTAGCATCTTTTGTATCATTCTTTCTTGCGGCAATCACTCTGGGATACTTTTCCTTTGTGATCTTTATATAAAGTGGAGCTTTGTCGTCTTTTAATAGGACGTTATACTTTGTTTTGTATTTTTTGACTAATTTTGCTTCAAGAAGTAACGCTTCAAGTTCAGATGAGGTGACAATAAAACTCAAATAGGAAGATGTTCTCACCATTTTTCTTGTTTTTCCCTCCACCGCTTTTGAAAAATATGAATTAATTCTATTTTTGAGGTTTATGGCCTTTCCTACATAATGAGGTTTATTTTTAGTTTCCCAAAAGATGTATACCCCGGGTGAGTTAGGGATAACTTTCCTTATTTTGCTTATCGGAATTAGGTTCATCATTGTCGTGTTTGAATTTGTTTGCAATTTTTGCGACAAAGTTGTTAATAAATGAAAAGTGTATTCTTTTGGACCTTATGATTGCGACCACGAATATAACAATAACTAATAAAAATATCGCTATTGCATTGGTTATTATAATAACACTTTTAGTACCCGGCAGATTTGTTGACTGACCCGCAAAGCTCGCTGAAATTGATTGCGGAGTTTTAAGCCCCAAAATGCTGAAGGGAATACTAACTTCAGATGACTTTTGGGTATCTGGGAGAAGATAGTTGATGGTGCTTGTATAAGCTGTTTTATTATCAAAAAATATACTTAATGGCTCGTTATATATTGCAGTTAGTCCGGTATTTTGAATGGTTACGTTTACTTTGTAAAAAATAAGAGGAACGATGGTTGTTACTTTTGCGCTAATGGATACACTTCCGCCGACATTTTCATCCGGTAAGCGGCCGAAGTTGACAAAAACATCCTTTTGGGGATTAACTCCGAGTTTGTAAGATCCGGGCGGGTAAGGCATTTGAGAGTCTGCTCCGTGGATAACGAAGGTAAAATGTCTCAAATCAAGCTTATTAAAAAAGTCAGCACCCCCGGTTGTGTCCTGCCAAGTTGGATCAACAGGTACCCAGACCTTTTTTGAAGAATTCCAGTATTCCGGCCAGGAATGAAGGACGTCGGAAACCAAAGAAAGGGGTTTAATCTCTGGATTATCAGAATAAGCATAGCCGTTAATCTCTCGGGCGGGTATGCCGGCTGCTCTTGAGATTGCGATAAAAAGATCGGTGTACTCCATACAAATTGCTTGATCTGGTGCTGAAAGTATGGCGAGTGCGCCCATTCTTTGGACATTTGGTTTTACTCTGTCATAGTTATAGCTTAGAAGGCTTGTAACGTAATCATAAATGTCTCTTGTGTTTGAATATTTTTTTGCAAGGGATTTAATCTCTAGATTATCAGCCTCCCAGTATTTTTGAGGCATAATATCTTTTTCTAACTCTGAACTATCAAGCGCCAAAAAGTCCCTTGGACTTGCAAACATCTGAACTGTTCCTTTAACCATAACATCTATCCTTTCCCTTTCTTTTAACAAATAAGTTGCAATCCAGTTGCCATCTTCATCGATATCAATACTTTTTGGTTTAGGATTAATTGACTCTAAATATATTTTCTGAAAAGCGGTGTCGGGGGGGATTGCAATTTTAGTTTCTGAGGTAGCCGAAAGCGGGTTTTCAAGGTGGTAGCTTAATACATACGAAAACACCTGAAATTCACCAAATCCAGCTTTAACCCCAGAAGCGGAAATGGAATCTTTTGTAAATGTATAAGTTTCGGAATTTCCATCAATGTTTCTGGTATTTGGGTCAGGCGTTATGTAAGACAAGTCCCCAAAAGATTTTGGTACTTCAATGATTACAGAATAATCACGAAAGGAGTCGGGACTGGTTAGTTTTGGAATAGCAACTTCCCATACTTCGCCATTTTTTTCAGTGAAGCTGTCAACATCAAAAAATATTTCAAAATTCCGTTTTGCTCCTTTCCCCACAAGAGCATCGTCAAAGTTTGCAGTTATTATAAAGTTTGTACCATTCTTTTGAACAGATACGGCTAGAGTATGCCCGTCTTCAGATGCAGATAAATTTTTTGGGTTGATATTTACAAGCTCAAGGGAATAGCTTTTTGCATATAGTGTCGGAAATGCATTTTCGAGAGTAATAAAGTGGGTTACATGGACATTTCCTGATTCTTCAACTTTATATGTAACTTTTGAGTCTGTAATAAACTCACCTTCAGCGTGAACGACACGAGGGAAAAGTGTGTAAACCAGAAACAATGTAAAGATAAAAAATGACAAGAAGAAACGCCTCATACAATTAATTAGTATATCAATACCTTGAAGCTAAATGAACAGACAGTTGGTTGTAAGTAGTTTAAAGATATTTTGCTGTATTGGAATCTTTTGATTTTTTTATATCCTGAATTGTTCCTTTTGCCACAATTTCTCCTCCTTCTTCTCCTCCACCAGGACCCATATCTATTATGTAGTCAGCATTTTTAATAATATCCAAGTTGTGTTCAATCAAAAATACACTATTACCTTTGTTTACCAGGATTTTTAAAACTTTTAATAACCTTTCTACATCTGCAAAATGAAGACCTGTTGTTGGTTCGTCCAAAATATATACTGTTTGCCCGGTTGCCTTTTTTGAAAGTTCTGTTGCGAGCTTTACTCGCTGTGCTTCTCCTCCTGAAAGGGTGGTTGCAGGCTGACCCAATTTAATATATCCCAGTCCGACTTCCTGAAGTGTTTCCAATTTTGAAACAATTTTACCGTGAGCATGAAATATTTCAAAAGCTTCGTCTACTGTTGTATTTAGAACGTCCGAGATAGTTTTTCCATGGAAGCTGACATCTAGTGTTGCTGAGTTGTAGCGCTTCCCTCCGCAAACATCACAGGTTATCCAGATATCACTCATAAACTGCATTTCGATTTTAATTTGTCCCTGTCCCTCGCACGCCTCGCATCTGCCGCCTTTTACGTTAAAGGAAAACCTTCCTTTTTTAAATCCCATACCTTTCGCTTCTCTTGTGTTTGCAAAAACATCCCGAATTGGGTCAAAAAGTCCTGTGTAAGTTGCTGGGTTTGATCTGGGTGTTCTTCCTATTGGGGATTGGTCAATAAGAATTACTTTGTTTACACTTTCTTTACCCTCAAGGCGTATAAATTTATCTACTTCTCCACGATAGCCTGGGTTGAAGTAGGAATAAAGGGCCGGATAAAGTGTTTCGACAAGAAGTGTGGATTTTCCCGAACCCGAAACGCCTGTTATGGCTACAAGTTTTCCTAACGGGAAATCTACATTGATGCTTTTCAGGTTAAACTTGGCACATCCAAACAAGCTCAGTTTTGCGTCGGGCTTTGGCCTTATTAAACTATTTGTGTATCCCAAAGCAAGACCTCTTGGATCAAGGTCTTTTAGATTTATCTTTCTTACACCAGAAAGAAATTGCCCTGTTATGGATTTTATATTTTTAGCAATTTCGGAAGGTGTTCCTTTGGCTACGAGCTCTCCGCCTAAATCTCCGGCACCTGGACCAAAATCGAATACATAGTCGGCCGACTCAATCATGTCGCGGTCGTGTTCGACTACCACAACAGTATTTCCAAGATCGCGTAATTTTTTTAAAGTATCAATAAGTTTTTGGTTGTCTTTTTGGTGAAGTCCGATGGTGGGCTCGTCCAGAACGTATAAAACTCCGGTGAGACCGGACCCTATTTGGGATGCAAGTCTTATCCGCTGCGCTTCGCCACCCGAGAGAGTACTTGATACTCTATCAAGAGTTAAATAGTCAAGTCCTACCGAAATCAAAAAATTCAACCTATCTTTTACTTCTTTTATAATGATTTTTGCAATTTCTCCTTCTTTTGATGAAACTTTGTTTGAAGAAAATACATTATTTATCCATTTGTTTATGTGAACTATTGACATTTGAGTGACGTCTGAAATTGACTTTGAGTCGATAGTTATTGAAAGGGCTTCCTTTTTGAGCCTTGCACCTTTGCAGGTTTCACAAATTTGTTCGCGCATAAACTTTTCAATTTCGGATTTTACATAGTCAGAGGTCGACTCCCTATACCTTCTTTCAAGGTCATTTGATACCCCTATAAATTTTTGCCATATTTTGGTTTCCTTTCCCCATCTATTTGTTCCCTCTACTTCGTAAAGTTTGTCTTTAGTTCCAAAAGTAATAAGATTTATTTGCTCCTTTGTATAGGTTTTTATTTCTTTTTTAGGATCAATCCCTGCACTCTTACAAACTTCGTAAATAGTTCGTGAATACCATGTATCGTGCTCGAACATGGAAGAAAATGGGAGTATTCCCCCCTCCGAAATTGAAAGCTCGGGTGCATAGAGCCTTGCGGTGTCTACTTTGAGAATCTTGCCCAATCCGCTACATGCGGGACATGCGCCATGTGGGGAATTAAAGGAGAACGTTCTAGGCTCGATTTCGGCAATTTCGATATTGTCTTTTGGGCATGCGAATTTTTCAGAGAATAGGTGATCTTCAAAATCTTTTGGATATTTAGGCATTTCAAAAGACTTGTCGTTTATTTTTGAAACGATTACGTTTCCATCAGAGAGATCGAGTGCTTGCGAAATTGAGTCTCTCAACCTTGATTTGAGGTTTTCAACATAGATAGCATCTTTCAAGTCACTTTTTGAAGCGGAAACTCTATCAACAACAGCCTCGATTGTGTGCTTATTGGTTTTTATTAGAACAAAATCGTCATTTGACTCTTTAATTACATTATCAACCCGAACTTCTTTAAACCCCTTTGCTTTAAGGTTTGCAAAAAGGTTTGAAAATTCGCCTTTTCTATCTCGAACTATTGGGGAAAGAACTAAAAACCTTGCAGTTTTATTTTCTTTACCCTCGGTGGTTATAAGATCTAAAACTTTGTCAGTAATTTGATCAATACTTTGATGTGAGATTTCCTGCCCGCATATGGGGCAGTGTGGATGGCCAACTCTGGCAAAAAGAAGCCTTAAATAGTCATAGATTTCAGTGGATGTTCCCACTGTTGAACGTGGGTTTTTTGAAGTTGTTTTTTGATCGATTGATATTGCCGGGGATAGCCCTTCGATGGAATCTACATCAGGTTTGTCCATGACACCCAAGAATTGCCTGGCATATGTTGAAAGGCTTTCTACATACCTCCGTTGACCCTCCGCGTATATTGTGTCAAAAGCAAGAGAGCTTTTTCCACTGCCTGAAACTCCCGTTAATACAACAAGCTTGTTTTTTGGTATCTCGAGATTGATATTTTTTAGATTGTGCTGCCTTGCACCGGTTACTTTTATGTATTTGTCCATAGTTGCTCCACCAAAAACGCCCGCCGATTGCTCGGTGGTAGTGCATTATATAATTGACTTATATAACTTTACAAATATTTTTTAAGTGAATAATGATCGTCAATTTACTCCAAAAATTGGCATAGCAAATTAGCTTATTTTTTTGATATAATCTCTGATTTCAATTGCAAGCTCAAAATCAAGATTATGTGCAGCTTGGGCCATTTCTTTTTTTAATTTAGAGACTAATCTTATTTTGTCTCTCGGTGTTTGTGCTTCTATGTCAATTTTCTCAAAGTCTATTATTGATTTGCCAGCTTTGAATTCAGAATCAACAGGGTCAAGTTCAGTATAGTCTTCGACAAGCCTTTCTCTTATTGGTTTTTCAATTGATTTGGGAGTTATATTGTGTAACTTATTATATTCGAGTTGAAGCCCTCTTCGTCTTGTTACTTCGTCTATTGCTCTTTTTATGGATCCCGTAATTGAATCTGCATACATAATTACCCTTCCGTCCTTGTGTCTTGCGGCTCTGCCCATTGTTTGAATAAGAGTCACATCGCTTCTCAAAAACCCCTCTTTATCGGCATCAAGAATCGCAACGAGCGCAACTTCAGGGAGATCAAGACCTTCTCTTAGAAGATTAATTCCTATGAGCACATCATACGTTCCTCTTCGTAGGTTATCGAGAATATCTGAACGTTCAAGAGTTTTGACGTCAGAGTGCAGGTAGTGTGATTTTAGGCCGGTTTCAACTAAGTAGTTAGATAAGTCTTCGGCAGTTTGTTTTGTGAGAGTCGTAACTAAAGTTCTTCGCCCTTTTTTTGCCTCTTTTTTAATTTCCTCTATGACATCCGCAACTTGGTTTTTTATGGGTCTAATTGCAACTAACGGATCGGGTATACCTGTTGGCCTAATAAGCTGTTCCACAACACTTTTGATATGAACCTTCCTATTATTAAGTGTCTGTTGTGACTGACGGGCCATAGAAAGTTCCCATTCCGCCGGTGTGGCTGAGGTTGCAATAAAATTCGGAATCCTCCGTAAAAACTCCTCAAATTTGAGAGGTCTATTATCAAGCGCCGCAGGAAGTCTAAAGCCATAATCAATTAAGGTTTGCTTTCTGGCGAGGTCACCCGCGTACATGCCTCTAATTTGGGGGAATGTCATGTGGCTTTCATCAATTATCACCAACCAATCTTTAGCAAAAGGTTCGTTAAAGTAATCCAAAAGTGAGTATGGAGCATCGCCCGGACTTCTTCCGTCAAAATAGCGTGAATAGTTTTCTATGCCCTTTACGTAGCCAAACTCCTCTATCATTTCAACGTCGTATGTGACTTTCTGCTTGATCCTTTGTGCTGAAAGGAGATCTTTTTTTGATTTAAAGTAATCGTATTGCTTCTCCATATCTGCCCTTATTTGAGCAAAGACCTCTTTATTTTTTGAAGGATCCGTCATAAAATGCTTTGCCGGATATATGACCCCGTTTGTAGAAAAGCTCCCTTTTGTAGTTTCAGATCCGCTTACGGGGTCAATGAAGCTTGACGAGCGGAGCCGGTTGCTTTCGATTTCAAGGCGCACTGCTTGATCCTGGTAAGCAGGATAGATATCAATCGTGCCACCTCTTACTCTAAAGGTTCCTCTATGAAATCCAAAGTCGCCTCTTTCATACTGCAAATCTAAAAGTCTGTCGATAATTTGGTTTCGCGAGACGTTCATTCCTGACGAATATTCAAAAATAAAATGTCCATACTCTTTCGGCGAACCGATATTGTATATGCAGGAAACTGAAGCAATAACAATAGTGTCCTTTCTTGTTAAAAGATTTGTTGTGGCAGATAGCCTTAATTTGTCAATAAGATCGTTAATATCAGAATCTTTTTCAATATATGTATCGGTTGACGGGATGTATGCTTCTGGCTGGTAATAATCGTAGTATGAAACAAAGTAACTCACTGCGTTGTCGGGGAAAAAGCTTTTAAATTCCTGGTAAAGCTGAGCAGCCAAAGTTTTATTGTGTGAAATTATTAATGTTGGTCTTTGCAACCTTTCAATCACGTTGGCGATTGTAAATGTTTTTCCGGATCCGGTTACTCCGAGAAGTACTTGATAGTCCGCTTCCTTTTTAACGCCGCGACTAAGACTGTCTATGGCTCTTTTTTGATCCTCAATAGGGTTAAATTGAGATACTAATTTAAAGCGGTTTGATATCATATTCAGATTATATCAAAAATGACTCTTGACGACTTCGGTAAAACTTTGTATAAATTTATTATTAATTATGGCACCAGTTCTTTATAAAAAACAAGCGATAATTCTAGATTTTTTAAAGCAGCACATCCAAAAGTATGGTACTGCCCCAACTCTTAGGCAAATTGCAGACGCAATTGGAGTTTCTTCGCTTGCTACAGTACACGAACATCTTCAGACACTGGAAGCTAAAGGCCTTATCAAAAGAAAGGGTGGCAAAAATCGTTACATAAAGCTCCTTAACGAAGATATTGAAATTTCAAATCAGGGCATAGAAGTTCCCATAATGGGTATTATTGCTGCAGGTCTTCCAATACAATCGTTTAGCGACCCGAACGCAAAGCTTAGTATTCCTCCAGATTTTACGAGTGAAAAAAGGCGTGTTTATGTGCTTCAGGTTAAAGGGGATTCGATGATTGATGAGCAGATAAGGGATGGGGATTACGTTGTAATTCAACAATCTCAAACTGCCGTTGACGGCGATATTGTTGTTGCAATGCTTGATAACGGAATGGCAACTTTAAAACGTTTTTTCAAGGAAGCCACCCGTATTAGACTTGAGCCTGCAAACGCAAAAATGCAACCAATATTTGTTCGAAGAGTAAGGATTCAAGGCAAGGTTGTAGGGCTAATTAGAAAATACAGAAATTAAACTACCCCTATATAATCTCTAAATTTTTTAGTAAGTTTTTACCGGTCATTGACGAAGGTTGAGTTATTCCCAAAATTGATAGAGCTGTTGTTGCAACATCGGCCAATATTCCCTGTTCAAGCTGCATGGATTTACCCAAAAAATCTTTTGACACTGCTATAAACGGAACGGGATTTCCGTTATGCTCTGTGTCGATTTGTCCCGTGTGAGCATTTATCATCTCTTCTACATTTCCGTGATCTGAGGTGACAAGAAGGGTTCCGCCAAATGCTAATATGTAATTTGCAACTTTACCCAAACACTCGTCAACCGCTTCGCAGGCGGCAACTGCAGGTCCTATATTGCCGGTGTGGCCAACCATGTCTGGATTTGCGTAGTTTATTAGAGCAAAAGAATAGTTTTGTGATGACTTGAGTGCTGAAAGTAATTTTTGAGTGGTTTCTTGGGCAGACATTTCAGGCTTTAAATCGTAAGTAGCAACATTAGGAGAAGGAACAATTATTCGGTCTTCTTCGGGAAATGGAGTTTCTCTTTGACCATTAAAGTAGTAGGTTACAAACCTTTCTTTTTCAGATTCGGCAACTCTCAACTGTCTTAGGCCGTTTTCAGAAAGAACTCTGCCGATGGGCATATCAACTCTGTCTGGTGGAAAAATTGCTTTTGCCCCCGCACCAACAAGTGTTTTTGAATATTCTGTCATAGTTGCAAAATAAAGATTTTTTAGTTTTTTTTGTCTTGCAAAAACCTTCTGGTACCCAACAACTTTTGAAGGAATATGGGTTTTTTCGTACCGTTCTAGATACGGATCAAAATCCAATGAAAGGCTTGTATCACTAAAATCCTCAACAATAAATGCGCTAGTGAGCTGTCTTGGTCTATCGACTCGGAAGTTGTAGAAAATGAGGCTATCGTTGTCCGAAACAAGGGAAATAGGTACTCCGTCAGCACTAGTTATGATAGAAGGCTCGATAAATTCATCGGTAGTTCCGTTGGCGTAAGACATTTTTATTGCTTCCTCGGGGGTTTTGACAAGCTGACCCGTGCCTAATACTAAAGCATTGTAAGCCCGCTCTGTCCTATCCCAACGTCTATCCCGATCCATTGCCCAATACCGGCCCATTATCGAAGCGATTGTTCCTATTTTTTCTTTTTCGATAACATTTTTTACCATGTTGACATAGGTTTGTGATGAGGTAGGAGGAGAGTCCCTCCCATCAGCTATTAGATGTAGACAAACTCTGCTAAAGTTTTTGTTTTTGCAAAATCTCATCAGGGCGAACAGATGCTCTATGTTTGAATGTATTCCGGCTGCTCCGATAAGTCCCATGAGATGCAGATTAGAACGATATTTAGATGCGTGATCAATGGCTTCATTTATTGTGGAATTGTCAAAAAACGAGCCATCGGCAATTGACATATTTATGCGTTCTAAGTCTTGATATACAATTCTTCCCGCGCCTAAATTTAGGTGTCCTGTTTCGGTGTTTCCGGCTTCATCTCGCGGAAGTCCAACGGCCTCGCCTGATGCAATAAGCTGGGTATGAGGGAAGGAGTTCCAAAGACGTTTGAAGTTTACTATCTTTGCCAAACTTACAGCATTTCCCGGACCGGGTTGAGTAATACCCCATCCATCTAAAACCATTAAAATTACTGTCTTGGGTTGTTCAGGAGGCATTTTGACTACGGTACATAAGCTCTGTGTTAATACTTAAGAGACGATTATATTTTGCTACTCTTTCGCCTCGTGAAGGTGCCCCGAACTTGACATGATCCGCCATTACTCCTACCGCAAAGTCAGCAATAAACCAGTCGTTTGACTCACCAGACCGATGGGAAACTACAACTTCCCAACCTGCATCCTTGGCCATTTTTACGACGCCGATAGTTTCAGAAATTGTGCCAATCTGATTAGGCTTAACCAAAATTCCATTGCAGGCCTTTTCTTTTATAGCCTTTTCCACACGTTTTGGGTTTGTGGCAAGCAGATCATCTCCAATTATTGTAACCTGGTTGCTAAGCGTGCTAGTAAGCTTAATCCAACTATTCCACTCATCTTCCGCAAAGGGATCTTCCAGAAAAGAAAGCCTGTATTGATCGTTTAGGTTTTTGTAGTATTCAAGCATTGAGTTTTCATCAAGAGGAGTTGTTTTATCTCTTATGGAGTACGTTCCATTTTTGAAAAATACAGAAGCAGCAACGTCAACCCCCAGGAGTATATCTCTTCCCAATGCGTAGTTTGATTCCTTTACAGAATCCACAAGTACCTGAAACGCATCCGCATTAGTAAAAAGATTTGGGGCATATCCCCCCTCATCACCCACTGAGTGGATAGCCCCTCTTCGTTTTAGATTGTCCCCAATAGACATATATATTTCTGAAGCCATTCGAAGACCATCCTGGTAATTCTTTTGGGACGACGGAATTACATGAAACTCCTGAAAATCTAAATTTCCAGATCCGTGAAGGCCGCCATTTATCATGTTAAAAAGAGGAGTTGGAATTTTTAGCGAACCTTTGATTCCAATATTTTGAGAAAGTGCCATAATCCACTCATATAGACTTTTACCGTTAGCAATTGCTCCAGCTTTAGTAATTACTTCAGAAACGGAAAGTATCGCATTTGCTCCAAGCTTAGATTTATTCTCGGTGCCGTCCAGAGAAATAAGAATCTTATCGAGTTCGAAAATGTTTGATGGATCTTTCCCGACTATCGCAGGACTTAGAACGGCATTTACGTTATCAACAGCTTTTTGAACACCCCTACCTTTGTATCTTGCCGGATCGTTATCCCTGAGCTCCAGAGCTTCATAGCTTCCTGTTGAAGTTCCTGAAGGAACCGAGGACACGGCTACGTGCCCGGAATCGAGTTGGCAGGCGGTTTCGATGGTTGGGTGGGATCTGGAGTCAAGTATCTCTCTAGCCCAGATTCTTTGAATTTTGGCCATATTTATGCTTTTACAAGTTTTCTCTCAGCCTCATATATAACTTCCCTGACTCTTTCTATCGCATCTGGATTTACCGATATTGCAGAAACACCCCAGGAAACAAGTTTTTCTACAAAATCATCATAAAGTGAGGGGGCCTGACCGCATATTGATGATGTTTTGTTGTATTTGTTACAAATCTTGATAGTTCGCTTTAGGGCCCAGAGAACAGCATCAGACCGTTCGTCAAATGCTTGCGAAACACTAGAGTTGTCGCGATCTGTGCCGGTAACAAGCATTGTAAGGTCATTGGAACCGATCGAGACGCCATCAATCCCAACTTTGATAAAATCCTCAAGCGAGATGACGTTCACAGGTAGTTCAACCATCATTAAGAATTTAAATGATGGAAAATTAAATAGCCCCTGGGTATCAACAATTTTTCTTACCATGGCAAGCTCCTTGGGTGATCTGACAAAAGGAATCATAAGGGCAATGTTGTTGTATTCGTGCATTACTTTTAATAGCGCCTTTAGCTCGAGAGTAAATACTTCTTGGTTTGCGATATATCTGAAAGCTCCCCTAAAGCCTAAAAGAGGATTTGGTTCTTCGGGTTCGAATTTCTTTCCACCTTCTAAAGATCTGTACTCGTTAGTTTTAAAATCGCTGGCCCGATATGTGACGTACCTTGGGTAAAAATTTTTACAAAAAACCTTAATGCCTTCTGCAAGCCTGTCAATATACTCCTTTTGCTTTTTAAGCCTAATTGCTTCTTTTGGGTGAATACCGATATTTGCCATCATAAACTCCGCCCTTAAAAGTCCTACACCGTCGACACTTGCCCCCGCAACATCTTTAGCTCTTTCAGGTTCAGCCAGGTTCACATACAATTTTGTGGCAGTTTTTAGTTTTTTGTGTTTTTGTTGGGGATCATCTTTTTTAGTCTTTTGAGATAAGTTGCCGTTGGCTGAAGACTTTGAACCTATAAAAACGACTCCGCTTTTGGCGTCTACTGTAACGATTTCACCCGCCTTTAGTACAGTTGTCGCTGTTTTTGTCCCAACAATACATGGTGTACCCAACTCTCTTGATACAATTGCTGCGTGCGAAGTCATACCACCTTCATCAGTAACTATTGCAGCAGCCTTTTTCATTGCAGGCACATAGTCCGGGGATGTCATTTTGGTAACCATTACGTCTCCAGTTTTGACCTTAGATATCTCATTAGGCCCTTTAAGAATAATGACTTTGCCTGTTGCCATTCCTGGGCTTGCAGGAATACCTGTCAGAATGGGGGCTTTTGATGAGATGTCCATGCCTGAATGATTCGCATCTTTTCTCTTGGAGTCAAGGGTAGTTATCGGACGAGTTTGAATAATAAAAAGTCCATCTTTTGATTTAGCCCACTCTATATCTTGAGGAAAATAATAGTGTTTTTGAAGAAGATCTGCCTGTTTTGCTAGACTAAGTATATCGCTATCCGTAATTTTTTGCTTGCCCACAAACTTTTGTTTAACCTCAACTTCGCGAGTACCAGAAGGAGTTCTGGTAAGCATTATTGTCTGATCAGAAACTTGTTTTGAAAGGATGTCAAATGTGCCTTTTTGAACAACATAGTGATCTGGAACTACTGATCCTTGAACGATAAGCTCACCCAAGCCCCAAACGGCGTCAACAATAATGCGTTCTTTGTCATTTGTAACAGGGTCAACAGTAAATATAATTCCAGAAGCTTGGGATTCAATCATCTTCTGGATAATTACTGCAATTTTTACCTTTTTGTGCGGAATCTTATTTTGAACACGGTAAAAAATAGACCTTGGAGTAAAAAGTGAAGCCCAGCATTCGCGGACGGCGTGGACTACGTTATTTTCGCCCTTTATATTAAGCAGTGTAACCTGCTGACCTGCAAAGGAGGTTCCAGGCATATCCTCAGCAGTGGCTGACGAGCGGACGGCAACCATCGGCTTTTTAAATCCCCTGGTAAGGCTCTTGTAACCTAAAGATATTTCGTGTTTTATTTCAGGGGGAACGTCGGTTTTTAAAATTAGCTTTTGAATCTTACTCGCCGAGGCTTCAAGTTGAGCAGAATCCTCTACATTAAGAGTTTTTAAAATGTCGTATATTTTTTCATCTAAGCCGTTTTTTGTAAGAAATAAATCATAGGAGGAAACGCTTACGGCACAACCGTCAGGAACTCGAAAACCAGCGGACATCATTTCTCCTAGATTAGCGGCCTTACCTCCCACAACTGCAGTATCTTCCTTGGATATTTTTTTTAGAGGAACAACAAGACCTAGGGCAGACATATAACCATTATATGCAGACAAAACTAAAAACTCAAAAGCAAACTTGTTATATCGTAGTTAATTTTTTGAAAGCTGGTCTTTGAAGTAATCCACCCACGGAATAGGTTTTGGATCTATGCCGTTTAATATGGCAAGGTAATAGGCAGCGTAGAGGCTAAGCGATAAGATTTCAAATATTTGAAGGAGCTTTTGTTTTGATTGCGTTTTATATCCCTCGAACGAAAAACCATTTTGAGTAACAACGTCTTTTGTTAATTCATAGCTTTTAGCAAGTGGGGTTGAGTATTTATCAGATTCTATAAATACAAACTTTAAAATTTCTTTTGCCCCTTTTGGATAGCCGAGCCCCTCCATTAAGTGATGATTAAGTTCCGGCAAGTCAAATAGAACGGAAAAATTTTTGGAGTTTTCATTTAATTGATTTTTGAATGCATGCGTACAGCCGATGAGATGTTCGCTGGCAACAAATACAGGTATAAAGCCAAAAAGTTTTGTTGCCAAAAGTTTGGCCGCATTTTTATCAGTTGGAGTAGAAATTCCAAAAACGCCGTCGAATGAGTCAACAAACATGGCAGTCTCTTTCATTTCGCTATCGACAATATCCACAAATTTACATCGGGCGAGGATTGCCAAAATGGAAACAACTGAATAGCCTAGACCCATTCTTGGTTCACCCGATGGATTAAATTTAGGATTGTAAACATAAGTACATATATTATTTTCATCGCAAAACTCTTTAAGCTTGCCGCCTGTTGAAACAGCAAAAATAATTGCCCCTCTGTTGATTGCCTCTCGGGCAGCAGAAAGTGTTTCTTCAGTATTGCCTGAATAGGAAGAAAGAATTACTAGCGTATTTTTATCAACGTAATTAGGCAAGTTATACTCTGTTACGATCTCGATAGGAACCTTAAATCTGTCAAGAAGAAGCGAGTCGATAATTCTTCCGCCCAAAGCTGATCCGCCCATTCCTGAAATGACGACATTTTTTGCCAAAGGACAGCTTTCGGGGATGCTTAAATTGAAAATTTCATCCCAAACTTGTCTTATCTGGCTTGAAAGTTTACTTATAGATACCCACAGTTGAGATTTATCAACTTTTAAAATTTCTTCTTTTGAATCAAGATTTATTGTCATAATTATTTACAATTTCTCTTACTAAACTTAGCCCCTTACTTATAAGTTCATTTGCTTTGTTGTTATCAGAACTTTCCGCGAAAACTCGAAATTCGGGTGCATTTGATGATGATCTAAAAAGTATCCAGCTTTCGTTATCTGTCCAAATTTTTACGCCATCCAGTTCCTCTGTTTTGACAGCTTTAAAGTGTTTCCTAACTTTTTCCATTATAGTATCTTTTAATTCCCATCTGTATTCCACCTTATCTCGATATAAATAATACTTAGGAAGTTCTCCAACCAGATTAGATAGTGTCTTTTTCTCTCTTGCTAGTATATTTAGTAACTCTATTGCTGTACGTCCTCCGTCACGGGAGAGCATGTTCTTAAATATTCCCCCTCCGTTTGCCTCAAAACCATAATCAAGGTTATTTTCCTTAATTGCTTGAACAACATGCGGCGAACCAACTTTTGTTCTAATCACTCTTTTACCAATTTTATCAATTACCTGAGAGGTATTTATCGGAGTAGCAATAGCACTGCAATTCGTGTGTTTTGAAACCAAAGCACCTATGTAGTCACCTGAAATATAGTTGCCATCGTGGTCGATAAAAATTACCCTATCACCATCCGAATCAAAAGCAATGGCAAAATCTGCTCTCGTGTCTTTCGTTTTAGTCTTCAACTCGGTAAATTCAGATTCAACTTCTGTATCGCGGGAAAGAATTTCTTTCTGAATTTCACAATTAATTTTAATTACATTTAATCCGAATTCTGACAAAACTTCAGGAACAATCTCAGATTGGGCACCATTTCCTGGATCGACTAAAATTTTCCATTTCGGGTAATTCCCTTTTTTAGATACTCGAAGATATTCCTTGTATTTCTCACCCGCTTCTGTCTCGATAAAGATGTTGTTTTCTATATTTTTATAGAAGACATCTTCTTTTAAAGTGTTGTAAATACTAACAATTTCTTTTTCCTGATCTTTTAGAATTTCTTCTTTAAGAACAAAGAATTTAACACCGTTTAAATAAGACTTTATGTGGCTTCCTGTTACCATTAGACTCCCTTTATACCTTGGGTTCGCAATTAATAAATAATTCATTGCGGGAATGGGAACTACACCTTCGTCGTAAACTTCAGAATTCTCATAAAGAAGCCCAGAAACAATTGCTGATTTAATTCTTGGGCTAGACTCTCTAGGATCACTACCAACGGCAATTACTTTTTGAAGACTATTTTTTTCAAGAAATTTTGCAAAGGTCCTTCCTATATCAAAACAAAATTGGTTAGTAAATAGTTTTGTTGCATCTCCCCTTATACCGCTTGTGCCAAAGAGATAAGAATTAGACATGGTTCATTTTAAGTTGGATGCAATTAAAAGGTCAAGTGAAGTAGATAAATCCTTCTTTCCTGTTTTTGTTTTTATATCTAAATCAGCCATTTTTTTTATAATACCCTTTAATTTGGTGTCAGAAAATTTTACGGCTTGCGCTTCAAGTTTTGCTACCCGCCATGAAGCATATGGAACTGTGGAGGGGTCAATTTTTACCCACAAAAGGTCTCTCAACTGAATTGCAAGAAGGTGAAAAACGAGCTCAATTGGATCATTTTTAATTACCTCCTTCAAGAATGCTAATGTGCTTATATAGTTCCCAGGGTAAAAGCTCTCTAAAAATTTAAATATTACTTTGGGTGGATCGTAAGTTTCGGTTTTTTTTAAATTTGGAAGTTTAGTAGCGAAATCTCTTGGAAGTGTACCTTTGTGGTAGATAATTAAAGTAATTTGATTGTCCTTAACTTTTTTTAAATATGTAAGCGTTTTTTTGTCAAGTAATTTATAATCCTCTATTAAGACAAGCTTGGGTGAATCGAATATGCTTTTTGAGATAAGTGTTGCCTCAATATTTGTGTTCTCATTAACATATATAACTTCCCAAGATCGATTCTTTGCCTCCTGAGCAAATTTTTTTATTCTTTCATAGGAGGCTTTCTCATAAACACCTTGGACAACGATAGTCTGCATTTTACTTTTTATTTAACTTAAGACTTCCAATTATATCCTTAAATTTTCGTTTTCCACTGCGGTAATGAGGAACTAGGCTTCCCGAGAAATTTTTGGGGATGTGTGCAAGTTCATGAAGTATTACTTCTTCTTTTTGCGAATTTGAAAGTTTATCAAATCTTTCAGAAAGAACTTCAATTACATATGCTGCCTTAATTTTTAAAACATCCTGCCAAACCCTTGATAATCCCCAGATTCGAGCATATGCGCGGGCATTGGAGTTATGCGACCTAATAAAAAATAGTCTTGATGTATCAACCCAAGATATTCTTGAGGATTTTATAAGCTTTAGTGTTGTGTCCTTGACATCACGCGCCTCTAGCCAACAAAGACCTGCCCTTCTTGAAGGTTTTGAAGATTTACGTTTCATCTTAAAAATAAATTATGAGATTTTATACACAAAATATAATTTTGGGTGATCAAAATCACAAATGATGAATTATGAGATTTTATAAACCTCTGCACCTTCTTTTAAATCCCCGTCTACTTTTAATCCAACAATATCTCCCTTTTTAGCCGTCTCTACTTTATCATGTTCAACTTGCATAGATTCGACGGTTTGTTCGAAAAGATCCTCACCGCCACGAACAAATTTAATTTTGTCTCCTACCGAAACATCTGATAAGACTTCCAAAACTGCAACACCGATTTTATCGTAGTAATGAGTTATTTTGCCTACTTTAAACAAATCAATCACCCCCTCCAATGGCAATAGTATGACAGAAAGCAACTGCGAGTGCATCTGCTGAGTTGTCAAAATGAGTTTTGGAATGTTTCCTGCTTCTTACGGAAGGCCCTAGAAGTGTCCTTAAAGATTTTTGGATCATTTTTTTGTCCGCCCGACCTGATCCTGCAATATTCTTCTTAATGGTTCCAGGAGCGTACTCAAAAATTTCAAGATTATGAAGTGCAATTGTATACATAATCACTCCGATAGCAGCACCCACGTTCATGGCTGTTTTTGCATTTGTGGCAAAAAAAAGTTTTTCAATTGCAACTACATCGGGTTTATAAAGCTTTAGAAGTTTTTTGAACTGTTCGTTAATATCTATTAGTCTTTTGCCGGGAGAGATTTCCTTGTCGGTTTCTACAAGTCCAAAGGATTTAACAGAAACCTTGCCGTTTTCATACTTTAATACTCCCCAACCGGTAGTGGCTGTACCCGGATCAATTCCCAAAATGAGCATGTATAAAGTATAGCAAACAATTAAATATATTTAAGCTTCAGTTTGAAGAAAAAATTGAATAAAATAAATAAATTTCCTGGAAGGTATCGTACGCGAAGGCAGTTGTGCGATACCTTTCCAGGTAGAAAAAACTTAAAAAGTTCGGTAAGGCTACCGATTTTTTTAAGATATTTTAAAAATAAGTATAGACCAGAGGACACCAAACAAAGTCAAATCGAAGGACTCCATCGAGTGCCTCTGGTAATGCTGGGGAAGGGACTCGAACCCTCGACCTCCTGTTTAACACAGGCGCTCTACCTAGACTTCTGAGCTACCCCAGCTCTTATTTGTACGCAAATGTACAAGGGAAATTATATCAAAAAAAACCACCTTTGCAATATCTGTTGAGAATTTTAGATGGTTTTTACTAGAAGTTCAAAAAGTATATTAATTTTGAATTTTTCTTAATGTCTGCTATCCAGTTTTGATATTCACTTGAGAGTTTCTGTTGTTTTAAAGTTTGAACAATTTCATCTTTTACACTATCCAAAGTTTCGCCCTTATATACACTTTGATTATCATCAAAATAGTTTTTTACCTCTTCATCCGTAACTGAAAGTTTGTCAGAAAGTATCTTTTCAATTATTAATTTAATTTCTAAATTTTTTTGTAGATCCCCCCTTGTTTGGCCCTGAAGTGAAAGAGCTGTGTCCAGATCCATTCCCTGACCTTTAAGTTGGGTTTCAATACCGGCTATTTCCTTATCTATTTCTTCCTGAGAAACGTTTATGTTTTTCCTCCTTGCCTCTTGATATATAAGTTTTTCAGTAACAAGTGAGTCCAAAACATCCTTTCCGCCCTGCTTTTCAAGTTCTTTTACAAGGGAATAATGGGAAATAGGAACACCATTAACTACTGCCGCAACAAAAACTCCCTTTGCAAGATATAGGACTCCCAATACTACTATAACTATTGAAAAGACTTTTACATATCTAAAACTAGCTACTTTTGAAAGTTTTTTAATACCCTTGGAGGCACGATTTAAGTACTTTTTCATTTAGATTTAACTAACAATATAATAAATATATTTTCTTGGCAATAGTTAAAAGTTGAACTTATTACAAAGAAAAAATTCCTCTCCATGCCCAGGATACACAAATAAATTTTTTGAGATTTTTAGAAGACTTTTAATTGAAGCCAATATATTATTTTTACGTGAGTAAGGGTGTCTATACTCTCCCAAGGAACCATCTGAAAAGCATAAGTCACCTATAAAGGCTATGTTTGTGCTTTCTAGGTAAAAAGAAACACTTCCTGGGGTATGACCAGGGGTTGGAATTATTGTAAGCTTTATTTTTCCCAATTCAACCTCTTTCTCTCCAAAAAAATCAACGGATATTTTATTTATCTTATTGTCTTTCGAATACTTTAATAAAACTTTTTCGGTTCTTTCTATTAAGAACTTGTCTTTGCGATCGACGTAAATTTTTGCATTGTATATGAGAGAAAGTTCTTCGGCCGCCCTTAGATGGTCATAATGTCCGTGCGTAAGAAGAATGACCTTGGGTACAAGGTTTTTTTGTAAAAGCATATCCGCGATATAGCCTGCATCATCACCAGGATCGATAATGACCGCTTCTTTTTCTTCCCCCTGATAGATTATATAACAATTGGTTTTCTCCTCACCAACACAGACCGTCACAATGTTTAACATAGGCAAATTACATTAATTATATTCTACGAAGCTATTTGCTGTTTTTGTGGGAAGCTTTAAGCTGGGTTCTTTTATAAATTTTTTCTGCTTCTTTCTTGGCTTTTGTTCTTAGATAGTAAAGTTTAGCTCTTCTTACGCCTTTTAATCCCTTTTTAATTATTTTAATTTCGCTCAGGGACGGAGAGTTAACAGGGAAAATCTTTTCGATTCCAATTTGTTGAACTCCGATTCTTCTTACCGTAAATGTTTTTGAAATACCAGAACCCTTAATTGCAATAACCGTTCCATCAAAGTTCTGGAGCCTGCTTTTACCGCTTTTGGTTGATTCTTTGAGCGTTTGTGAAACACGCACCATATCTCCCACCCCAAATTCGGTGTCTTTAAATGTAAGTTTTAGGGCCATAGGAAGACAATTATAGCCTAAGGTGTAGCTTATATTCAAGATACATTAACATCATCGTGCAAAATCTGGGAAATTCGTCTTGCGATATCCTCATTCCAATTAATTCCAAACTTTATATCAAATCTTTCTCGTGATCCTTCAAAAACAAGGGTTGCGCGTGATTGACCTTTGTTTTCCAAAAGAAAAGTGTTAAGGTCCTTAAGATTTTTTTCTGTCGCGCTTTTGGGGATTCGTATATATAAGTTGCCTTTTGATTTCGAAACGTCACCTAAAAGGTCTTCTGCAATAACAGATATTTCTTCATCTCGTACGCTTACTTTTCCTCCTACAATAAGTGGCTTATTTTCAATCAAAAAGTCTTTTGATTTCTGGTAAATACTTGGGAAAACCACTAGATCCAGACTTCCGGTTGTGTCTTCAATTTTAACAAATGCCATTTCCTGACCCGACTTTTTAGTTACTATAACACGAACCTCCTTAATTACCCCTACAAGGGTAATTGGGTCATTATTGATATCCGAAATTTCATTAATGCGATGTGTGGCATTTTGCTCGATATCCTTTAAAATCTCAGAAATAGGTTTTGACGAAAGCGAAAGCCCTAAAAATTCTCTTTCAAGCTTTTCGAGTTCGTCTCTCGTAAACTCTTCTGTTGCTCCAAAGATATCGGTTGTAGTATAGGAAGCCTGAGTCTTTTTTATTTCGTCTCCGCTAAAAAGGCCCTGCTGACTCTGAGAACTCCCCTTCTTGGAATATTTCTCTCTAAGGCTGTCAAGATTTTTGAGAAGATATGATCTTGTGCCAAATCTGGAGAAGGCCCCAACTTTAATCAAGCTTTCTAAAACTTTTTTATTTACTTTTCTTGCATCAACCCTAGCAAAAAAGTCGGCTATGCTCTCGAAGGGACCTTCGCCTCTAGCTAACAAGATGGCGCCAATTGCTGCACGACCAACATTTTTAATAGCGTCTAGTCCAAAACGTATCGCTTGACCACCGAGAGATTTTTTGTCTTGGATAATTACAAAACCGTCTTGACTTTCATTTATATCCGGCGGCAAAACTTTTACTTTCATTCGCCGACACTCATTAATTGCGGCCGATACTTTTTCTTTGTCTGAGCTTTCAGCAGTAAGAAGAGCACACATAAACTCGACAGGATAATTCGCCTTCATATAGGCAGTTTGGTATGCGACCATTCCATAACTTGCTGCATGGGCTTTGTTAAAACCGTAAGACTGAAAAGGCTCAAAAAGCTTCCAAAGTTCTTCCGCAAACTTCTGAGTCTGACCATTTTCTACAATACCCTTGGTAAATTTTTCTTTCTGAGCGGCCATTTCTTCAGGGATTTTTTTACCAACTGCTTTTCTAAACTTGTCTGCCTCCTCCCAAGTGTAACCTGCTAAATCAATAGCACAGAAAAGCAAGTCGTCTTGATAAACAATAAGGCCATAAGAAGCCCCCAAAAACTTTTCCATCCTTGGGTCTAAATACTTAATAAGTTTGGGGTCGCGTTTTCGTTGAATATATTCAGGAATAACGGCTATCGGGCCGGGTCGATAAAGAGCAACCATCGCCATAAGATCTTCGACCCGTGTGGGCTTTAAGTCCTTGAGATATTTAGTCATTCCTCCTCCCGAAAGCTGAAAAGTTCCCATTGTGTCACCACGGCCCAACATTTCAAAAGTTTTCTTGTCATCAAGCGGAATCTTGTGTAAATCAATGTCTATACCGTGGAGATTTTTCACTATTGAAATTGCTTCACCCAGGATGGATAAGTTTCTTATTCCCAGGATATCAAGTTTAATAAGACCAACATCCTCACATGCATGAAATTCGTATTGAGTAATTATTTTTTCACCCGACGGCTCGCGTTGGATTGGAGTGAAATCGGTCAGCTTGGTGGGTGAGGCAACAACTCCAGCGGCATGGACGCTAATATGCCTGGCATTCCCTTCAATTTCTTGAGCAAGGTCTAATATTTTTTTCGCATCTTTATCTGTATCGTACAAGTTTTTAAGTTCTTCAACTTCCTCTAATGCTTTCGGAATGGTGATTGGAAACCCCTGCTTTGGAGGAGGAATAAGTTTTGCTATTTTATCGCCAACTGCATAAGGATAACCCAGAACGCGCGCCACATCGCGAACTGAGGCTCGAGAAAGCATTCGTCCAAAAGTACAAATTTGAGCCACTTTTTCTTTTCCATATTTATCTGAAATATATCTAATAAGCTCTTCTCTTTTGTTATCAGAAATATCAAGATCAATATCGGGAGGCGAGGGGCGGTATGGATTTAAAAATCGCTCAAACGGCAAATAATAAGTAAGAGGATTTACAGTAGTAATTCCAAGAACGTATGAAGCCAATGATCCCGCAGCTGAACCTCGGGTATTTGTAACAATACCCTCGGCGTTGGCCCAATTAACTATATCCATGACAATAAGAAAGTAAGGGGCGTAGCCTTTTTTGTTTATAATATCCAGTTCATAGTCAAGCCTCTCATAAACATCTTTTGTGGCTTTTTCAACTTTTTGCTCAACCCTTTCGTAGGTTAATTTTTTTAAATACTCATCGGCTGTAAGCTTGTCGGGAAGCGGAAACTTTGGAAAATACCATTTTCCCAATTCTATTTCTAGGTTGCATTTATCTGCTACGGTTAGGGTATTTTCAACGGCCTCTGGTATATCTGAAAAGACTCTTTGCATTTCATCGGGGGTTTTTAAGTAAAAGTCTGGCGTATCTACAAATCTAAGCCTTTTTGTGTCTTCGACCGTTTTGCCGGTCGAAATACAGACCAAAGCATCTTGAGCAATAGCATCACCCTTTTCCAAATAATGTGCATCATTTGTTGCAACAACTGGAATTCCCATCTCTCGGCTCAATTTTATTATGCCCTCGTTGACGAGCCTTTCACTCTCTGCGAGTTTGAGGAGATCGTTTTTAATTCCGGAGTCAATGGCTATAGAGGCAAAGTGTTCGAAGTTGTGCCTCTGAATCTCTAAATAATAATCTTGACCATAAACATCTAAAAACCACTGAGCAACCTTCTTAGCTTTTGTAAAGTCATTCTCGATCAAAGCTTGTGGTAATTCTCCCTGCGGACAAGCGGATGTACATATTAATCCCTTTGAAAATTGCTTTATCGTTTCTTTGTCTACGCGTGGTTTGTAATAATATCCTTCAAGATGGGCTTTTGAACTTAAGGCCATAAGGTTTTTGTAACCCTCTATATTTTTTGCCAAGAAAAGTATATGAAAGTTTGTTGATTTTGCTCGGTCTTCGATGTTTTCCAATGGAATGTTCGTAGAATAGCCCTCCATTCCGATAATGGGTTTAACTTCTTCTTGTTTTGCAGCCTTAAAAAATTCAATTGCTCCGTACATGGCGCCATGATCGGTAACAGCCACCGAGTTCATAGAACTATCCTTAACCCTTTTAATAAGTTTTTTAATTCTGCTTAATCCATCAAGAAGCGAGTACTCGGAATGAACATGAAGGTGCACAAAACTGCTAGTCATGATATACAGTATACCTCAAGTTGTCATTAGTTCCTTTCCCTTCCTTGGCAGCATACATAGCTTCGTCTGCACGTTTAATTGTTTCTTCGATTTGCTCGCTTGGTTTAATACGTGTTCCTTCAAGACTTAAAGAAATTTCTGAAATGTCCGTTTGTTTAATATTTTCTTTCAAACGGGTAAAAAATGCGTGGGCTCCGTTGACCTGGGTATTGGTTAAAATTACCATAAATTCATCTCCTCCGAATCTGGTTATTAAATCAGAACCCCGGGCAGAGCCTTTCAAGGCATTCGCAAGGCTCTTTAAGATTCTGTTGCCTTCAACATGCCCTTGTCTATCATTTATTTGTTTAAAATAATCAACATCGATAAAAATCATAAAAGCACCATATTTTGTTAGTTCCTCTCTGCGGCTTTCAAAAAAATCAATAACATACTTTTGATTGAAAAGACCTGTAACTTGGTCAATTGTCGCAGCTTCTTTTTCTGCTTGAAGAAGTGAAAGCTCAACGCGAGACCTCCTTAATCGATCCGAAGTATCTACAAGATCCTGTGCAAACTGGGTAAAAGTATTAGTATCTCCATTTTTAAGCCTAGCCACAATAGAGTTAATTTGGGCTTCCTTTGAAGGTATTTCACTTTGGTCACTTTCCATTGTTGAGTTGCTTTTTCACTAGCTCAGAAATTATTTTTGCATCACCTTTACCTTTCAAAATGCGCTGAACTGATCCTATTAAAAATCCTAAAGCTTCAGCTTTACCAGACTTGAAGTCGTTTACTGCTTTTTTCTCGTTTTTTACCACTGCTCCAACTGCCAATTCAGTTTCTTTTATATCCGATGACTCTCTATTAGAAAGCTCAACTAGCCTTCTTACAAGTTCTGCAGGGGTATCAAACTCACTAATTGCTTTTTTATTTATAATAAATCCTGCTATCTCATTGGGTGATATACCATACTTTTTGGCTAGATCAAGAGAATCCTCGAAGTATTTTGCAGTCTCAGGATTCAAAACTAAATAATCAGTGTAGTTTTCAGAAATGTGCATAATGTTATGGTATCTTGTACGTTTTTCATCGGGAAGCTCAGGAAGGGTTTTTTTAATAGTTTCTATTTCGGAATCACTAAATTCAAAAGGTGGGATATCAGGCTCAGGAAAATATCTATAATCGTTTGCTTCTTCTTTTATCCTTTGAGTGAAGGTGGTATTCTTTGTTTCATTATATCCTCTTGTTTCCTGCTTTGGAGTTTCTCCCTTTGAAATCAATTCCGACTGCCGTTTTATTTCGAACTCAACTGCTTTTTTTAAAAATTTAAACGAATTAATATTTTTAAGCTCAACTTTATATGGGGGCAGTTTTTTTGAATTATCAGAAATGCTTTTTAACGAAATGTTTGCCTCCAATCTCATTGACCCCCTCTCCATATCTGCTTGAGAAATTCCCAAGTATCTAACTACGCTCTGAACATATTTTAAAAACCTTGTAACAGATTCAGACGATCTGAAATCTGCCTCAGTCACAAGTTCCACAAGTGGAACACCGCTCCGGTTAAAATCAACCAGACTTACTTTTTTCCCTCCAAGCTCTTCGTGAACTAGCTTAGCAGTATCTTCCTCAAGATGAATCCTCTTTATATTAATAACAGATCCGTCCAAATCCTGCCAGTGGCCGTCAAAACAGAAAGGAATATCGTACTGGCTTATCTGGTACCCCTTTGGAAGATCTGGATAGAAGTAATGTTTTCTATCAAATTTTGAAAACTTGTTAATGGAGCAGTTCATTGCAAGACCAAATTTGATCGTATCCGAAATGGCATTTCTATTTGGCGAAGGAAGCGCCCCTGGTAATCCAAGACAGACAGGACACACCTGGGTGTTTGGTTTTTTAGCAAAATGATCAGATGGACAGGAGCAGAACATCTTTGTCTTTGTAGAAAGCTCAATATGAACTTCCATACCTATTATAGTTGTGAATTTATTTTCCATTACCATTTAAGTGAAATCTTTGTGAAAACATAAGCGCTGAAAGAGAAATGGCTGCTAAAATAAAGAGCAGGAACCTGATACCTAACAATTCCGTTATCGTTCCTGAAAATATCACCGGAAAAACGGAAGCGATAGTAACTAAAAACCAAAAGTTACCAAACACCCTACCTCTTAGATCGGGTGGAGTAACTTCCTGAAGATAGGTATTAGAAGGAACAGTAATGCCTACGAATGAAGCACCCAAAATCATTATAAATATGAATGCCAGATATTCCCGAACGGGTGAGGCGATGTAGCTTAAAAGGAAAGTTACAAGAAACAAGGCAAGTGAAATAAGCTTTAAGGAAGTTGTAATAATTCTTTTTTTTCTAAAACCCTTAACGAGAAGTTTTGGTATGGCAAGCGCCCCAAGAGTGGCTCCAATGGCTGCGGGAATGACAACGAAAACACTGGAGGAATTTACAGGGATTTCTATTATATCCTTTGCGATAGCCGGAACACTAATTATTATCACTTGAACTGCAACCTGAACACCGATAAGAAGTAGAAAAGGAGAAAGTACATTTTTGTTCCCCCTTATAAATCTATAGCCCTCAACGATCTTTTCAAAAAATTTAGACATTAATGTTTCGAGGTTTTCAGATACTTTACCCTTACTTTTTAGAGAAGGAAGAAAAAGCGTGCTAATAAATGCAAGAAAAATTAAAAACGAACAAAGATATAAAACTCCAGAAAAAGGAAGGAGATGATTTAAAACACCGGCTGCCCCAAAACCCAAAATTATCGCAGCCTGTTGAGTAATAAAAAAAAGACTGTTTCCGAAAGGAAGCTCTCCCTTATTAACAACTGAGGGTAATGTGGCAGACTCCGCAGGAACATAGAACTGGTTTAAGAGCGCGTATATAAGAACTACTCCATAAACCAAAAAGACATTAAACTCATGCGAAAGTGCGTAGATAAATATGGTAACAGACTGCAAAAGGTTTGTTAAAACAAGGACCTTTTTTCTGTCAATCACATCAACACTTGCTGATGCAAATGGACCAACAAATATTGCAGGCAGGGAATATGCAATCCAAAGAAGAGATGTGGCGATTGATGAACCTGTGTTTTCAAAAAGTTTAACCAAAAGCACAAAGTTCATTACGTTTATGGTTATTTGGGATAGAACTTGTGAAGACCAAATATAAACGAAGTTGGAATTTTTCAGTATTAGTCTAAAGCCTTTCATAAGTTTGAAATTTTTGATTTGTGTCCTGAAAATAACTCAAAATCTTTGCCAATAGAAAAAAGCAAATGTTCTGAAAATCGGGGTCCCATGATTTGAAAACCTAACGGGAGACCTTGTCCAGTAAAGCCAAAGGGTAGGGCAAGCGCAGCAATCCCTGAGAGGTTGGCTGTCGCAGCATAAATGTCAGACAGGTACATTTTTAGAGGATCGCTAGTTTTCTCACCTAGTTTGAACGCCGGTGTAGGTGAAATGGGTGCAATGAGCACATCAACCTTCCTAAAAGCATCGTTGATCTCTTTAATAATAACTGAGCGAACCCTCATCGCTTTTAAGTAATACGCGTCGTAATAGCCCGCCGAAAGAACATAGGTCCCAAGCATTATTCTTCGTTTTGCCTCATCTGAAAAGAAGTTTCTATCATTACCATATCTGACTCCATCAAAACGCGCCAAATTTGAAGAAACTTCAGCGGGCTGAATTACGTAATAGACCGATATAGCATAGTTTGTATGCGGAAGGCTGACCTCTTTGACAGGATAACCCGCCCTATCAAAAAGATCTATTGCAGTATCGATATTTTTTTTGACTTCCGGACTGAGTCCACCAATAAAAAACTCCTTAGGGATACCTATTACGGGCTTCTTGCCACTCTTAGTCTGGATATTTTCTAATCTCTCCTTGATTGTCGAATCGTATCCATCAATCCCTTTCGTAACAGAAAAAACCTTTTCCGAGTCAGCTGTTGTAAGTGTTATGTGGCCAACGGAATCTAGAGAAGAGGCCATGGCAATAACCCCATATCTGGAAACCGAACCATACGTCGGTTTTAAACCTACAACCCCACAAAAGTTCGCCGGCATACGTACCGATCCGCAAGTGTCTGTAGCTGTGGAAAAGGTTGTCATCCCCATAGCAACGGATGCACCCGATCCGCTTGATGAGCCGCCTGCGACACAGCTTCTATCCCAGGGGTTTTTTGTTGGACCAAAATCAGAGTTTTCTCCCGAAGATCCATGAGCCCAAGCATCACAATTTAGTTTTCCAAGCATGACTACTCCGGCTTTATCCAGCTTTTCTACAACCGATGAGGAATAAGTGGGATAGTAGTTTTCCAATAACTTTGCCCCCGCGGTCGTGCGTACATCTTTAGTTAAAAAGATGTCTTTGTGCGAAACAACCACACCCAAAAGTGGAAACTGATTGAAAGCCTCTATACCCAGGGTTGATATAGTACGATCATTCTCTTTTGCTTTTTTATATGCTTCTTCCTTGGTCAAAGTCAAATAAGCATTAATTTTTGAATCGTAAGTGTTAACTCTTTGAAGATAATGGTCAACAAGTTCAACGCAGGAAAAGTCTTTCTTTTTAACCCCTTCCTGAATACTTTTAATATCGTATATGTCCTTCATTGCTCAGTTGTCGATTAGTCTTCCTACTACAAAATAGCCGTTATGGGTTTTTATTGTGTTTGATAGCGCTTCCTCCTGAGTAAGGGATTTCGTCTGGTCTGGAATATCCTTTCTTGAGATATTAACCAAACCTGTTGTTTGAGATGTGGGTTCAACTTTTTCTGTTTTTACTTTTTTTAATTCATCAATGTGGCTTAATATTCCTGCCAGCTGCTTTTGAAATTTTTTGATTTCTACAGATGAAAGATTTAGCGATGAAAGATCTGAAATATGTTTAACCTCATCTTCACTGATTTTTGCCATAGCTTATATTAAATCCAAATGTATTCTATAGCAAACATAGTTTGATATATACACAAAAGCTAAAGCATGGCTTGAAGAGCTTTAATTCTTTCTTCAACCGGTGGATGAGTATTAAAAAGACTGGAAAGTTTTCTTCCTTTAAGGGGATTGACAATAAAAAGATGAGCCGTGGCATTTGTGGCAGATCTTACAGAACCAGGGTAGGATGAAATTTTTCTAAGGGCTGATATCAGACCTGAAGGCTGTTTCGTAATAAGCGCAGAGGTTGAATCTGCCAAAAATTCTCTTCTTCTTGAAATTGCAAGCTGAATAAGCTGAGCCACAATAGGCGAGGCAATGGCAAATAGAATACCGACAATAATAAGAACACCACCCAATCCGCCTTCTTTTCGATCATCGTCCCTTCCGCCCCAAAACCTCATTCTTAAAAACCAGTCTCCGAGAAGAGCGACCACTCCCACAAGAACTGCCACCACACTTTGAAGTCTCGTATCATAATTTTTAATATGACCCATTTCGTGGGCAACAACACCTTCAAGTTCCGTTTTGTTTAAAGTGGAAATTAGACCCCTTGTTGCACAGATTGCAGCACGTTCTGGGTCTCTACCTGTTGCAAAAGCATTAGGGGAAGGGTCATTCGTAACATAAAGTTTAGGCACTGGAAGGCCTGAGGCAATAGAGATGTTTTCGGCAGCCGTAAAGAAGTTATAATCACTTTTTTTGCTAGCGGGCCGTGCACCAGAAATCGCAAGTACAATACTGTCGCTGAAATAGTATCCTCCAAAGCTTGATATACCCGAAACAATAAGAGCTAAGCCAAAATAGCCCAAACCACCAGGGCTATAACCAAGATAGATTCCAAAAGCTCGGGACAGAAAATATACACTTACAAATACAAAAACAAGAAAGAGTGCAACAATCACAACACTTCTTGATTTATTTTTTGATACTGCCTCGTATACGTTTTCCATACAAACTATTCTACATCACAAACTCAAACATCTGACAATAAATCAGGTCAATAAAAAGAGGGCTTGCTTATAAATTTACCTTAGGTGTCTTGATATCCGAATCTGAAACTTCAACGTGTTCACCTGACTCAGGAGTAATAAGCCCCTTTTGCTCAGAAATGGAAAACATGGATGCAACTGCATTTGACGGAAAAGTCGCACGTCTAACATTAAAGTCGGCTGTCAAATCGATTACAAGCCGTCTTGCGTACATTACTTTGTCTGATGTGTCCCTAAGCTCATCCATAAGCTTGACCACGGGTTCGTTACCTTTAAGCTCTGGGTTTGACTCCACCACAACGGAAATGTTTGGAAGAACACTTGCAAGCTTGGATCCTGCATCTGCCATTTTCTGAACGTCTCCAGATTTTATGGCTCCTGCAATTTGTTTTCTTGCATCGGCAAGTGCCTCAAAAATACCTTTTTCGTGTTTTAAGTATCCTTTAACCGAAGATTCAAGATTGGGAATTAACTCAGCCTGTCTTTTAAGCTGGTTGCCTATTTCTTGAACAGATGCTTTAATTCTAGCTTTAGTTGCAACAAAAAAGTTGTAGGTTGAAATAACCCAGATTGCAACAATCACAAGTACCACGAGTACTGCATATATCATTTAAATCACCGCCTTTCTTTAACTTCTATATTCTATACTAATTTTACTTTTATTTGAATAAAACAACAAAATTAAGGATTACAACAAACTACGATTGCTGTATCACTTTTTTAAAATCCTCAAGTTTTAAACAGTTAACAATATCGTCACTTTTTAGCCAACCGCGTCTTGCGACAGACACCCCCCAGCGCATGTTGTCCATATGGTCTTTATGGTGAGAATCGGTTCCCAAACTGAATTTCACACCACGGGCTACTCCTTCACGAACTAAAAAATCAGGAAGATCGAGCCTGGCAGGATCTGCATTAATTTCCAAAATTTTGTTATTTTTAACACAAAAGTCAAAAATCTCATTCCAATCTAGCTCAATTCCTTCTCTTTGATTTAAAAGTCTTCCAGTTGGATGAGCAAATATTTTAACTTTTGGATGTGAAAGAGCAGTCAAAACTCTTTTTGTCGCAGTTTTTTTCTCCTGTCTAAAGCTGGAATGAATGGAAACCAACGCAAAATCCAGCAAATTTAAGGCAGCATCGGATATTGCAAGCTCCCCATCTTGAAGGATATCAATTTCAAGGCTATTGAATATAAATATTACTCTATTATTTTTATTATTTTTAGCTGAGTAATTATATTCCTCTATCTTTTCACGCCTTTTTTTGAGGATATTTAGGACATCTTTTTCTTTATGGTTTGACACACTTGGGTTGTGATCCGTTAATGCTACATATTCATAACCTAACTCCAAAGCCTTTTTTGAAATTTCAGAAATAGAAGACTCTCCGACATCGTGGCTGGTTTGGGTATCAAAATTTGAATGAATTTGCAGGTCACCCAAAACATCTGCAACCTCGATTAGTTTTGGAAGTTTATCCTCAATGGCTAATTCAATCTCTCCGGCGTCCTCTCGAAGCTCAGGTGGGATAAATTCCATACTCAGAAAATTGTAAAATGACTTTTCTGTAGCAAATTTTTTTGTAGTTTCATTGGAACCTTCTTTAACTTTTATGCCATATTCTGAAAGACTCATGTTTTTCTTTATGGCGTACTCACGAAGTTTTATATTGTGATGCTTGCTGCCGGTAAAGTGTTGGAGTAAAGAGCCGAATAATACAGGATTCCCCACCATCAAATCTACCTGAACCCCGCCAGGAAGGAGTATTGAGGCGGTTTTATCTCCCTTTTCTATTATGCGAGTCTTTTTTGGGTACTGTGTGAACCTGCTTAATACTTTCTGCGGTTCGTTTGTAGAGATTGCCATATCTATATCACCCACCGTTGAAGCCATCCTTCTAAGGCTTCCTAACGCATACGCCTCAAGCACGCTTTTATCTTCCTTCATCCAAGAGATGATCTCATCCGCTAAATTCGAAGCATATGGAAGTAAATGTCTTTTAACAAATCTTCTGAACTCATCAATAGCAAGAAGAAGATCCTTTTGAGATTCCTGCCCAAATCCTTCTAGAGAAGAAACTTTCCCTTCTTTGCAAGCTTTCTCAAGACTAGATATTGGATCCTTGGAGTGTTCTAAGGATAGAAAATGAACAAGTTTTGATGCAGTTTTGGCACCCACCCTGGGAAGTTGCATAAGCTTAAAAACAGAAGGGGGAATGCCTTTTAATATTTCGTCAAAATGTGAAGACGTGCCTTTTTTAAAAACCTCACCCAAGCTTTCTGCCATCGACTTTCCTATACCAGGTATTTCTTCCAGCTTTCCTTCATCCCAAAGATCTTTAGCTTCGCTGGAGAGATGCTCAACTGCATCAGCAGCACGCTCATAGGCAATAATCCTAAACTTATTAGATTTTTCATTTTTAAGTTCAAGTGATGCGGCAAGAGCACGAAAGAGTTCAGAAATTTCAAGATTGGTCACTTCCTTGTGAGTTTTCATACATACCCATTATATATGGTTGTAAAGAAAAACATAACTAAGCCAATAAAAAACCTGGTTAGGTCTCCAATCCCAACCGGGTAAAAGGCAAAATAATTCTTATCTGTACATACTCATGAATTCATTAAAAAACTTTCTGAATTCATCGTCTCTCTCTGGAAAATGTTCCGTTACTAGGTTGGTAAGCTCGTCGACACGATGGTCGATTTTTTGAACAGTTTCCACAACCCACTCGCGTGTCCACTTCTCTGGTTCCTTTATACGCTTAAGGTGTACAAATATGGCTTTCTCGCAAGAGAATAGGGCAACTTGGCTTTACGCATAAGTGTAAGTATCGGATACTTGGATTTAAAAAATCCATAAATCCAGAGAAACGCAAAAGTGCAGGCGGCAAACACAAAACTCATCGGTACTGCAACCTTATATGCGACTGTCCACCCAAGAAGGGTGTTGGTCACGTATATTACTAACAATCCCATAGGAAAGGAAAGTAAAAGCAAACAATGAATCTCCAGAGTACAGCGACAATGAAACGAACTGCTTTCATTTTGGTCTCCTAGCCTTGAAATTTTAAGATTTGATAATACAAACAGGTTGAATTTTAGTAAAAACCGTATAAGTGTCAAATATTACAGGATATTAATTAAATAGAGTAAGTTTCTTCTCTAGCTTCTCACAGCTTTACTTGACCTGACTAAGATTGGAGGATAGTTTAAGTAGATTCGTTTCCAAAAGTAACTTAGACATTTCTTCTCCATAGTCTTCCCTAATTGATGTTTCACACACAGGATGTGCTTTAATCAAAGCTCCTGCTAGAGTAGCGGCCTTTTGATAATTCCCACGAGCAACCAATTCATACAAAGCGGAGTTTTGGACACCACAACCTGAAATCCATAATGGCTCTATCATAAGTTGTGGATTTTCATCTCGGAGCCAAGGAAGTTCTTCATTTCCCTACATTCCACTAGCTGAAACACTCCAGTCATAGAATTTTGGTGTCTTTCTTTCTGACATCTAACCGAATTATATATTTTAATAGATATAAATTCAACACTACAGGGTATCAATAACGTAAATAGTATAAAAAAGACTAGCCCTTAGGCTATTTAATGCAAACATTTATTTTTTACTTCCAGCCTTCGATCCAGAAAAGGGGGAATAGGAAAACAGTATCCACCAACCCGCCTGGCCAATGTCTTCAACAAAGATGGTGGTTGTATAAATTATTTTTTCATCAGAGTCCATCTTCCTAACTGTTGCAGATAGTGCAGACTGAATTTTCTGAAGCGTAAGACCCCTTTTCCTCTCGGTTATTTTACTAAAATAACCAACTACTTCAGATCCAGAGGAAAGCGTTTGAATAATTTCACCGGCATCTTGCTTCCACTTACCTTTATCATCTCTTGTGTGATCTGTGTACTTATTTGCCTCATCTTTTGTAAAAGCACGAATATTTTTTTCGTTTTCTGGCATTGAAATGTTTGAAGCAGATTTATCTAACGACTAAAATTGGCGGGACCGAAGGGAGTCGAACCCTCGATCTTCCGCGTGACAGGCGGACGTGTTAACCACTACACTACGGCCCCAATTGAAAGGTATTTTATCATATTTTTTTCTTCAAAGGCTATTGACAATATGGGGCAAGTCCTTTAAATTCAGTTAATCAATTTCTCCTGCCCACTTTTTGTAAAAGGGGGTGAATATTTTTGAATCTTAAAAACTTTCTCAAATCATTAAAACTTAATGAATCCACAATCAGTATGGCATTGGGAGCAGTTGTAATAGTAGTTGTTGGTATTTTAGTAGTTAACTACTTTAAAAAACCTGAAGAAGGAGAAATGGTTCCGGCAAATACAACAGAAAATGCCATGGAAGAAACTGCGCAGAAGGGTCAGACTCATATAGTTAAATCCGGAGAAACTCTTTGGAGTATTGCAGAAGATGCATATGGATCAGGCTATAACTGGGTTGATATTGCAACAGAAAATAATATTGCAAATCCTGGCGTAATCTCAGAAGGGCAAGAGCTTTCCATTCCAAATGTTGAATCAAAAACAGCAACAGTAATGGAAAACAATAGTGAAGCTTCCATGACTGATGGAGTAATATCCGGCAACAGTTACACAGTAGTTCACGGGGATTCTCTCTGGGCTATTGCAGTACGTGCATATGGTGATGGATATAAATGGGTTATTGTTGCAGAAGCAAACAACCTTGAAAATCCAAACATCATTCATGCAGGAAATGTTCTGACACTTCCAAGGTAGGAGGCAAAATTATTGTATAATAAGAGATATCTGCGGGAAGTCCCGCAATTAGTGTGTGCAAAAAAAACAAAAAGCGGGATTAGTTAAGCGGCCTAACGCTACCTTCCCAAGGTAGAGAAAGGGGTTCAACTCCCCTATCCCGCTCAGAAAAGCTGGGGGTTATGTATTATCCAAACTATCCCACAAAGCTAGTGCACCATATGACTTGAAAGGGTGCCACTTTTTAACTATTTTTTCTGCTTGGTCTTCTGTCGGTCTTTCTTTTAGTTTATATAAGTTTTGCATTGCTCTTTTGAGTCCCAAGTCACCATGGGAGTAGACATTTTCCCGCCCTAAGGTAAAAATTAAAAACATTTCTGCAGTCCACCTGCCAATTCCTTTTACTTTTATGAGCTCGTCAATGACTTCTTCATTTTTCAATGTGTGAATATTTTTTAGGTTGAGTTCCTTAGTTTCAATTTTGACAGCAAGGTCCTTAATGTATTTGGCTTTTTGCCAAGACATCCCAACACCTCTCAACTTTTCATCCTCAATATTTATCAAAAGCTTGGTTTTGGGAATTCGCCTGGGGAAAAGTAGGCAAAATCTGCCAACAACGGCATCGGCTGCTTTTATTGATAGCTGCTGGGAAATAATATCAACACAAAGCTTAAAAAAATAATGTTGGGGAGAACTTTTTGGTTTTCGGATAGTTGCAATATTCATCTTAATCAGTTGCTTATACACAATTGGGTCATATTTACGAAAGTGGGATACAACTTTATCTAAACTTCCTTTTGTCATTTACTTTTTCTCAAATTGTTTTTTTAAAAGTTTGTAGGTTTCTTCTTTTGCTTCTTCCTTTGACATATTCCACTTTTTTGCAACAAACGAGAAATCATCTTCCGTGAGAGCTCCCCCGCCATTCTGGATTTTGCCTTTTCCCATATCATCTTCCGGTACACCGCAACCGCAGTTATAACACATATCAAGCACCTCCTTTCATAATTTCTTAAGTATTTACCTTTATGTTAGCATTGTATATGAAAACAAATCTAATAGACAAAAGGCCTCTCTCAAAAGGCACTAAAACTTTTATTTTTGAAAAAAACAACTTTGAATACACTGCCGGGCAGTATATATATCTTACACTTCCTTCCTTAAAGCATCCTGACAAAAGGGGTCCAACACGAACATTTACCTTATCCACATCTCCCACAGAAGATTACCTGGCAATTACTACCCAACTAAGAAGCGGTTCTGGATTTAAAAAAACCCTTGATGAAGTAAGATTCCCATATACGGTTGAGATTGAAGGACCTCAGGGGTTATTTGTAATTAAGGACAAAAACACAAGTCCAAACGTTTTTATAACAGGAGGCATTGGAATAACTCCCGCAAGAAGCATAATCAAATATAATTTTGACCAGGGTAATGAGTTTGCCAGCATCTTTCTTATTTATTCTGCCAAAAATGAATCAAGTATTCTTTTTTACGAAGAATTTGAAAATATTGCCTCTAAAACACAGTTCGGGCCTATTATTACTTTAACTGAAAACCACTCAAAAAAATGGACTGGCGAAGAGGGAAGGATTGATGAACAACTAATATCAAAAGCTCTAGATAAATGGATGCTTAAAGCTGAGGCATGCAATTTCTTTTTATCAGGCCCACCTCAAATGGTAGACAGCATTGAAGACACTCTTCTTAACATGCAGGTTAACGGCAAAAAAATAACGCTAGATAAATTTACCGGATACTAACTCGGTCTTGACAGGCGCCTTTCTGACAAGGAAACTTAGCTTGTAATGCGCAGGTTTTTGTCTCCAACTTTTGTAATATCGTTAGTGGCAGTTTTTCTTCTTTTTTTTCTTGCTCCAAAAGACACAGATCTCGGCTGGCACCTAAGGTATGGGAAATACTTTTTGAAAAACTTTTCATTCTTAAAAACAAACACATTGACATATTTTTTGTTGGGTTACTACTGGCCCAATTCATATTCCTTCTACCAAATAATCATCTTTCTTCTTTATAAATTGGGTGGGCTTACCGCGCTTTCGTTGTTCAATTCACTTCTAATGACAGCTACTTACTTACTATTTTCTCTGACGTATAAAAACAAAAAAAATATTAATCTCCTGTCCTTTGTCTTAATCGTTTTATTCGGCTGGGTGGTTTTTAGTTTAGGCCTAAGAGCTCAAATATTTACATTCTTTTTATTGATTCTTCTTAACTTTCTTTTGACTCTTAAATCCAAAAACGCCAAATATCTTATTCCTCTAGTTTTTTTACTTTGGGTAAACGTTCATGGAGCTTTTGTTGTGGGATTTATTCTTCTTTTCACCCAAATTGTAAAAATTTTGGTAAATAAAAGCAATAAAAAAAGTTTAAATATCATGCTTTTTATTACCATTTTTTCTTTTTTAATAACCCTAATAAATCCTTATGGATTCCAGATATATGATGAAATACTACGACATGTTGCGGTACCTCTTAAAAATCTTATTGCAGAATGGGTGGCCCCAAATTTAGCTTTTAAGCTTGTTGTCACTTTTATAACCACACTTTCCCTTCTGGGGGTGTTTCTTAAGGGCAAAAAATACATTTACCTTGCAATTCCCCTTGCCGCATTTACCTATCTTGGCCTATCTGCAAAACGCAACCTTCCAATTCTTGGACTTATATATGTATTTACACTCTATGATTTGTATTCAACAGAAATCCAGAGAGCGGCCAAATCAAAGCTATTCTCAAAATCCCAGACTATTATATCCTTAGCCTTAATATTTTATGCGTCATCCATACGCATTCCGCAAACACTTAGCTACGACACTACACAACCCGCTTTTTGCAAAAATGGGATACTTCCATATCCGTGTAGTGCCGTTGAATTTATCAAGCAGAATAAAACCCCAGGTACAAACGTTTTTACATCATACGAGTGGGGGGGATTTCTCGAATGGATGCTCCCCAGCTACCGATTTTTTGTTGACGGACGAACACCCGCGTGGCCCACAAGCGAGGGCTTAAGTCCATACACGGTTTATTTGAAAATAATTCAGGCACAACCTGGGTATATGGATATACTAACTAAATATCAAACTGATTGGCTCCTTCTCCCTGCAAATACATATCTTGATATAGAGCTTTCAACAAATTCGGATGATATTTATAAAGAAATATACCGAGATGACATATCGGTAATTTACGTTAAAAACACTAACTAAATGATATAATTAGCCCGTTTGCCGATGTAGCTCAATTGGCAGAGCATTCCCTTCGTAAGGGAGAGGTTAGAGGTTCAATTCCTCTCATCGGCTCAAAATTTGACATCCACCCTCATTAAGTTAAAATCAATTAAATGAGACGTGGCTATTCAAGGTTGACCAGAATCGAAGAAAAAAGAAATCTTAGGCGGGCCATAATCTATGGGGTTTCAACTGTCGCCCTCATGGCTATTCTTGTAGTTTTTGGTCTTCCTGCCGTTGCTAAATTTGCAGGACTTTTAACTAATATAAAAAGCAGTTCATCCCCCGTTGAAAAAAATGACATAACACCTCCGGCACCTCCGCAATTTGAGCTTGCGAGTGAATATACTAACCGAGACCGCGTTGACATTAAAGGGACCGGAGAGCCGGGGGCAACAATTATTATAGATGCAAACGGCAAAAAAGATGAAGTGCTCGCCGACAGCGATGGCCTTTTTAACTATACTTTCGTTTTGAACAAAGGAGAAAATACCGTATTTGCAACTGCAAAAGATGCTGAAGGCAACGAAAGCCAATCTTCAAATGTTTATACTATTACTTTTGACGATCAGCCTCCTAGTGTTGAAGTTTCCTCTCCTGAAGACGGAGCAAACTTTTACGGATCCAAACAGCGACAAATTCTTGTTGAAGGAAAAACTACAGATGCTACAGAACTAACCATTAACGGAAGAATAGTTGTCATTGAAAGCGATGGATCTTTTTCGTATGCCGTTTCTCTCCAAGAGGGTGACAATAACTTTGAAGTTGTTGCAAAGGACCTTGCAGGAAATACCCAAACTTCACGCCTTACTGTTCATTTTTGGAGATAGAGAAAGACCCCAAGCAAATACTAGCCCAAACCAGCCAACCACCCATGGATAGAAGAGGCTGTTTGCAAACTGACTGTGTACAACAACAGCTAGCACTAGGGAGGTAACTACATCTTTAGCTCCTCCCTTAGGAATTTTCTGCACCAAGTTCCAAATAAATAAAACAAAAAATATTAAACCTACTCCCCCAATCGTAGAAAAAAGAAATAATATGGATGAGTCAGCACCGGAACAGGAGTGCTCGCCAAAGATTAAATTAGGAAACTGGGTTTTTTTAGCAATACAAAGGTTATTGTATCCAACACCAAAAAGCGGGTTGGTTTTCACAATCACGGCCGTTTCAATGTAATTTTCTATTCTTAGGCTGATGCTTTTGGTTCTTTCCAGCCTAACCCCTTCCCCTCCCGGCCGGGGAAGAGCAAAGATGATAGCTAAAAACATTAAACAAAAAGCCAAAAGTGTCTTTAATTTCTTTGCTCTAAAGAGAAGGAATCCGTGCGAAACCAAAAGAGAAATGTATCCTGCCCTTGAATAACAAAACGCTACACCGACTATTAAAAAAATAAAAAGAATAAAAAACTTAAAATTTTTGTTTTTTAAATACTCCCGCAATACAAGGATAGACCCCAAAACCAAAAATAACGAAGTGAAGGTGGGGTCTAAAAAAGATCCCACAATTCGGTAAAGGTGATCATCCCAGCCCCAAATTTTAAAGCCTGTTATATCGGGCCATGCGAAATACTGAATCCAGCCAAATATGGCAATAAAAGTTGATAATGTAATTAAATACTTTGGAATCAGCTCTACATTTTTATTTTTTTTAATTAGCAAAAAAGCTGAGTAGTAAATTGACATGTGTGATATGAGCCTTACAAAATACATCACTCCAACAAACACCGTCCTCAATCCAAAAAAATAAGTAGAAACAGCTAGTGAAAAAATGTTTGACAAAATAAAAACCACGAGTAAACTATTTAGTTTTTTTGTCTCCACCAAATCTGAGATATAAATTAAAAGCGAGACAAAAGCTAAGATATCAATCGCATGAAGTACAAAATATCCCCCAAGAAGATTAAAAGAAAATCTCATAAGCTGACCGAAAGGAAAAAGAATTAAATACACAAAAAGTATCTTGCTAACTAGGAAAGTTTTTTTTGAATTAGCCATAATTTACTCCAGCCTAAAAAAGAATGAAGACTCACTAAAAATAAAAACAAGGTACCATTCGTTCCGTCAAGAAAACCGCCATGAAGCAGATAATACTTTAAGAATTTGACAGGCGGCCAGAAAATTATCTTAACAAGGGAAGACCTTTTACCTTCGTTGTATAGAGCCTTTGCATGCAGTGTAGATTGAAAGTTGATACTGGCTATCTGATTGCTTAAACTATCATCCTTAACATGAACCAGCTTGCCTTTTAGTTTTTTTAAGGGGCCTTCGACTTTTAAACGCTCATGGACTCTTCTTCTAAACTTTCCTTTATGTTTTTTTACTAATCTTAAATAGTAAGGGCTATTAACAATCGCGTGCTTTAAGGCTCGTCCAAAAAACACGTCCTCCCTTTTTATCCAAAAACCATTAAACTTTGAATCAGAAACGACCTCTTTTACAATTCCATTTTTAAGCTTATCGTCCACATATTCATCAGCATCAACAAATAATATCCAGTCTCCTTTTGCCTTTTCTAAGCCGTAGTTTTTCTGAAGAGAAAAGTTATCCGAAAGACGGTGTTTATAAACCCTTACTTTTAGCTCCTTCGCAATTTCGACAGTCCGGTCCGAGGAAAAATCGTCAACGACTACAATCTCCTCGCAAAAATCCAAACTTAAAATACACCTCCTAATGTTTTTTTCTTCATTTTTTGTAATTATTACCGCTGATATCATACTTTCAAAATTTATTTTTTGCTTAACTAATTAGTCTTGCCTTAATTACTTGACTGATAGATATTGCTGAACCGAGAATAATTATCAAAATAAAAATAGCTTTAATGTTAATCCTTGAAAAGATTTCAACTATCAGTGCACTAATTATGCCATAGTTTTTTTTAAAATAGTAAAACCTTGAGTTAGCAAAATGTTTTTTTGAATCAGGATTGCTTTTTGCCGAAGCACCACCCTTATGGATCACATTAGCTTCCGGGTATATTGCAAATTTATAACCTAACTTCTTAAGCCTTAAAAAGATATCGGCCTCTTCAAAATAAAGAAACATGTTCTCATCAAAACCCCTGACGCTTTTAAACACATTCTTTTTTATAAATAAAGCGGAGCCGTTTAAAACATCCACCTCGGTTGTATCCAAAAATTCCTGATTTTTCAAATAATACCTCTTAGAAAAGATATTGTTGGGAAAGTACTTGTTCAAAAACCCCAGCGAAAATATCCCCGCAATGGGAGTAAGAATTGACGAGCCCTGAACAGCCATCTCGGTCATATTCTTGTCAAGAATCAAGGGGGATAAGCCCGAATAGTCGGTATTTTTACAAAAATTATATAAGAGGCGGACCGTCTCCTTCATCACCTGCACGTCAGAGTTTAAGAGAAATAAATATTCTGCGTGTGCTTTTGTTACTCCCAGGTTCATCGCGGAACCGAAACCGATATTTTTTTTACTCGGAATATAGTTTGCAACCTTTATAATTTTTTTTATTTTTTCCTCAATTTGGGGTTCTTTAGTATCATTATTATCAACAATAATAACCTCGGAGTAACTTGCAAAATCAGATACAGAAAGGCTTTGGAGGCAGTCGAAAAATTCTTTTTGCGCTTTATAATAAACTATAACTATTGCTACCTTAGATTTTTTCATTGGTTTTTTGTGCAATCTTCGTTAAGAGCTTTTCTAGCTTCTTATTGTGAGTGTTCCAGGTCCAGTTTTCTAACGCGTCTTTCCTTGCAGCTTTTCCCAACTTTTTTACCAAATCCGGACTATTGGCGAGTTTGGCAATTAGTTTTCCCAAGGACTCAGAATCTCGCTTAGTTAAGTATCCGTTTACTCCATGTTTTACACTCTCAAGATAGCCCCCTGAGGCGACGGCAAGAACTGGCGTTGCGCAGGCCATGGACTCAAGTGCTTTAAGACCAAACGGCTCGTTGTGGTCAAAACAAATAGTTGCAATTGCCTTAGAGTAAACTTTAGATAATTTTACATCGTTAGACAAATCCGCTTTTCCGTCTTTAAACCCCAAAATCTTAAGACGTGGTTTTTTGTTATTGACCAAACTTCTAAAGGCTTTTGTTACATCAAAATAACCATCCACTTTCGTTCTTCCCCCGATAAAAAGGAAATAAGTCCTTTTTGTCCCCCAATCTTTAAAAGTATCTGGATCAACTCCCAATTTTATTACCTTAGCCCGCCTTTTATATATCCTTTTAATATTCTTTTTCATAAACTCCGAAGAGGTGGCAATCACATCTGCATGGCGGGCATTTTTTATATCATTTTTGCCTTTAATGTACCTAATCAGGCTCTCGTAGACTCTGTTTGGAAATGGGTATTTTGCGTCAAGCTTTAGAGCCTCTTCATGCGCCGCTCTCAAAAGTTCGTGAGAAAAATAAACAGACGGGGTATTCAGATATCTCAAAAGGTACGGTGACTCAGACATTAAATCGGGGTGAACTAAAACTGCATCATACCCTCCGTGATCGATTGCACTTGCAATCTTTTTATGAAGAGCTCTTAAAAAATACAATTCATAAAAATCCTTTTCAAAACGGGAAAGTATTCCTTTTAAATATTTTGGGGTTGAGGAAAACTTATATATGTTTCTGTTCGTAACGTATTTTCCTATATCAAGAAAATTGGAAGTGTTTTTAATTTCAAAAGTATCAACTCTGTGCATCGAAGACAAATATTTAAGCTCTTCATAAACAACGCGTTTAGCGCCGCCCGCAGGTAAATTGTAAAAAACAGCAATTTTCATTTCTTTCTAACGGTTACCATAAAATCCTGACCCCAAATTATATTCAGCGGAAAAAAATTGGATAATGGGTATAAATAGGTAAAAAAATTATAGATTATATCTTTAGTACCAATAGCCGGTTTGGCCCAAACAATATTAGGCGAAAAAATTCTACTCGAAAGGCCGGATTTAAAAAAGATTTTCTTCATTGAAAAGTAGGTAGGTTCACCAACGTGATATTTTCTATCATTCATAATCTTTTTGGAGTCCCATTTAGGAATATTTGGATATTTATAATTGGCAGAAGCAAAAAACAGTCTATTAAGCATTAAAAGAATGGAACTTGCAGGTCTACACCAAAACCGATAGGTAAACTGATTAAAAATGTAATTTGGTTCCGTGTGAATATATATTCTTCCGTTGGGTTTAAGTACTCTTTTTGCTTCGGACAAAAATTTGATTTTTTCAGCCTCATATAAATGTTCCCATACTTCGGTAGAAACCACCAGATCAAAATATTCGGGCTTAAATTTTAATTCTTTTGCGTTCATTAGTCTAAAAGAAACATTTTTCCTAATATCGAACTTTTGTTTTTTAAGAGCAGTCCTAGCAAGACTGACTGCATCCCTTGAGTAGTCAATACCACACACTCTAGCCCCTTGTTTGGCAAGTAGTATTGCAAGCTCTCCCCTCCCTGATCCTACATCTAAAATCTTCATGCCGGATGCAGGTTTTATAAACTCAGCTATCCTAAGCAAGCGTTCTTCGGGGTTTTTACCAAAGAATTTTTTATACTCTTTATAACCGCTGCATTTACTTAAATAATATTCCCTGGTATATAAAGCGGGGTTTACAGATTTCATTTAAATACTTTCTTTAAGTACCAAATAGCAACTGGGAAACTAAGAAGTGTACCAAAAAGCGCAGAATAGCTTGCACCCAATATTCCAAATCTGAAAACCAGTGGAACAATACTTACTCCAAGTCCAATAATGCTTACAAATGTAATAGCGCTCACATATTCCTGCTTTTTTAAAGCAAGAAAAAGCGGTGGGATGGATCCTTCAAACGCTCTAACCACCCCAAAAATAGAAAGAACTTTAAGTACGGGGACAATCACGGCCCAATTGGGGCCTGCAATTACATTTACTACAAAATCCGTAAAGAAAAAAATTAAAGCACCGGCCGGAACAACAACCAAAGACAAAAGAAGAAGGGATTTTGTAAAAAGTTTTGCAAGGGCTTTTTTGTCGTCAGAAATTTTTGAATAAATAGGAAAAGTTACAAGGCCAAAAACATCTGAAATCTCAGTTATTGGGATTGTGGAGATTCTATATGCCATTTGATAAAAGCCAAGGAATGTTGTATCCATAATACGGCCTACAACGATATTGTCACCATTTGAAAAAAGATATTGAAACACTCCTGCAAGGGTTACCCACTTTCCCCGGTTTATAACTTTTTTAAACTTAAGGCCGTCAAGAGAGAGTTTTGGTTTGGGAGAAATAATCCAGTGTGAAATAACAACCTCAACTATAACCCCTGCAATCATACCCCAGACAAGGCTCACCGCACTTTTTGTTACTAAAGCAACAATAATTGAAACTGCCACATCCAAAAGGGCAGTAGAAATTCGAAGAATAAATTCTTTGTTAAATTCAAGCTCTTTTTTATATTTAACAATTGCAGGACTAATAAATCCCCGAAGAAAAGAAGCAAGAGCAATAAGACGAATAAGGTAGGCAGATTCCACTGAATGAAAAAATGACGAAATTACTCCGGCTCCTGCAAACAAAACCAGAGAAATTAAAATTCCTCTAAGAATGGAAACCATCCAAGCAGTATCGATATAATCTTTTAGCTCCCCTTCCTTTTGAATAAAAAATACATTTACCCCAGTGTCTGTTAAAGTTTCCAAAAGAGCTAGAACCAAGGACGCAATTCCAAACAATCCAAACTGAAAGGGAGTCAAAAGCCTGGCAAGAATTCCTAAACGTACAAAGGTTACTACTCGTGTTGTCCCTCTTAATCCCCCCATCCAAAAAAGCCCCTTAAGTGTTTGTTTAAAATGTTCCACACTCAAATTTTAACCTCAAACGAGATATTTTTAAAGCTCCCATAGTTTGAATGGTAAAATAATTGGATATATAATATAGACTCAGATATATTCAAAACGAAAAAAGGAGTGGTATCGTGGACATTATCCAAATGATTGTTTTGATCGTAGGCGTTTTCATAATGGGGTATTCTACCATTAACATGGTAATACTCACCCCCAAGACACCACCGGCTGGTATCGTATGTCTAACCAGCCCCAGGTTATTTATCTTGGGATTAATCATAGTCCTTGTGTCTTTAAAGTTCTAATGCGTTGTAAAACGGTGCCCAAAATATCATTTAAATGTTTTGGGCACCCCCAGTTTTTTTGATATTCCCCTTATAAATCCATGTATAATTGCTATATCACAAACAATTTGAACTAAAGGAATCCACACTACTTCGCTTCTCTTTTTTAAAATATCTCTCCATTTAAAAATTGAATAAAAATGGTAAAGAAAAATTAAAAAAAGAACCAGTATAAATAGGGAAGTGGTATATAAAGAATATATAAGCAGTGCAAGCACAAAAATATACCTAAACAATATTAAAAGTATCTTAATATTGTGCGACGTAAGGTGTTTGATTGGGTGCCACCAAATTCCCGTTTCAATATCCCCCATTGAATAATTTGAAATTTTTTTAAAAAATTCTTTTATTGTTAAATTTGAATTTTCAAACCAGTCTACCCTAGCCCCTTTATCTCTGACAATTTTCACACCCTTTTTAACACAGTTGTAGAAAAATTCTGTGTCTTCACCCGTCATTGTAAGTTTTTCATTGAACCTGCCAACTTTTTCCCATACACTCTTTCTGAAAGCCACACTTCGAGTAGAGGGTAAAAATGTTCGTGTATCAAATCGCTTGGGATGAACACCCAAGTAACAATTAATTACTTTATTTTTTGGGCTAAAGGCTATCATTTTATAGAAACCTGCAACAACACCAATACTTTCGTACTCAAAATATGAAGTGATCCTTTCTAACCAATTATTATTAGCCGTGCAACCTGCATCTGTCATGACTATGATTTCACTAGATGAGAGTTCAATAGCAATGTTTCTGCCATGGGCAATATTTCCTTTTTCAACTATTAACTTTATGAAATGATATTTTTTTTGAAAATGTTTAACTACATCAACAGTATTATCTTTTGAACCACCATCAACAATAACAATCTCGTCTAGTTTTTTAGTTTGGTTAATAATACTTTCAAGAAGTTTAACAATATTCTTTTCTTCATTAAGTAGAGTAATACAAAGTGAGATTTTCATACTTTCTTCTAATTATGTTCCCACAAATGGATGTAATTATCGGCCATTTTTTGCCAGGTTTGTTCTTTTACCCATTTATATGCCAATTCGGCTTTCTCTTTAGCTATATCTGGTTTTTCCATTGTTCCTATTAATTGCTTTACTAGCTCATTTGGAGAATTGCTTAAAAAGATAAATTTCGAAAACGGTGCCATAATTAGATAGTCTTTTTTAACCGGATTGTCAAACACAGCAAAAACTGGTTTTTTACATGCAAAAGCTTCTAAAATTGCAAGATACCTAGACACGAAAGCATAACGGGACTTCCTTATGTATTTCGAGGGGTCATTCACAAAACCCAAGTAAACAGATTCCCTTCGCGCTCTTGATGTATATTTTCCATCACCAAGTACAACAATTTTTAAATCTACACCTTTGCTTTTGAGAATTTTCAAGGCGTTAAGGTATGTTAATATCCCCGTCTGCTCATCTAAACGGCTAGCAAAAACGGCATCATAAACTATTTTACTCGAGCAGGGCTTAAACCTACTTTGATCTACGGCCCCATAAGAAACAATTGTGGCTTTAGTTCCATACCATTTTTTCATAAAATCGCCAATACATATATTCCCTTTCGTGAGCAGGCTTGCAATCTGACGCTGAATTATAGCCATCCTACGTATTGGATATGATTCGTAGCCATGAAATGTCACGAACACCCGCTTTCTGGGAAAAAGAAAAACAAAAGGTAAGTACCATATAAAAACATCATGAATATGAATTATGTCGGACGACCTAATCAGGTCGTAATATAAAAGAATCATTTTCAACCACACAGTCAGAATTCCTAAATATTTTACTCTTGGATAATTGAATCGAAATACATTCACACAACCAACTATCTCCTCATTCTTTAGAGTATTCAAATGTTTTTCTGAAATTAAAGAGATTTCATAATCCAAAATGTTTAGTTGTTTTGAAAGAAATTCAATATGTCTCTCAACTCCCCCCACGTGTGGATAATAAAATTTTGAAAGCATCAGTACTTTTGTTTTAGTAGTCATAGTAATTAAAACAATCTTAACATATTTAATATTGACAATAATTTGTACTGATGTTTTACTGAATTAATAATGAAAGCGAATGAGTCATTTTATTGACAACACTTTAAATAAAATTCGGGTAAATGTTTTCTCATTTTTGTTGCTAGCCTCATCTTTTATTGTTTTAATTAGTCCCAGTTATACAAAGGCTCTTGATCTCCCATATTTAAACGACTTTTCGTCTGACTCTCTTTCTATCGATTGGGAAACCTACTCACCATATGGCGAATGGAAAACTGAGTCTGGGATATTACTAGGATCGGAGCTTATGTCACCCAAACAAATTTTTGCATATGCGCTCATTGGGGACTATAACTGGAACAATTATTCTTTCAAAACTGATATATACGGAAAAGAGACTGTTGATAAAATTATACTACTTTATTTTCAACCAGATGGATCTACCTATGCAGTAAACATGCGAAGTTCTTATTTGAGTTCATTAGGTAATGATGTAATACTTCAAAAGAGAGTTGGTTTTAACGGACCAGCTAATGCAATTTCTACTTATCATTTCGAAAATTTTCCAAATACTTGGTATAACTTAAAAATTAACATTTTCAATTTTGATTCTGAGGTACAAATTGATGTGTATGTTGATAACAATTTAAAAATTCATTTTGTAGATACTGTTGGCAACTTTAGATCGGGTAAGGCGGGGTATGGCGTATGGCCTCAGGGAAACGCAGAAAACCATTTTGATAATTTAGAAATCAGAAGGCTAACAGATATTTCAACCCCAACTCCCTCTTCGTCTCCCAGTATTCAACCTACACCCACGATATTACCCTCCCCCACACCTGAGGTTTTATTAGATGTTCCTGATATCAAACAGTTTGCTACTCCCTGGGCCAGCAGTGAATATGATTCTGCTCCTGAATGGTCAATTAGTCCAACTATTGAAAGATGGGGGTGTGCATTAACTTCTGCTAGTATGGTTCTTCGTTATTTTAATCATTTGGTTGATCCAGGGTCATTAAATACTTGGCTTAAAAACCAGATTGACGGATATGTCTTTGGTGGACACATTAACTGGCTTGTGATATCGAGGTTTAGCAAACAAAACACACAAAAAGTTGATAATGACAAAATTCTACCTTCACTCGAATATCAAAGAAATAATTCCGCAAGCCATGAACAGATTAGATCTACCCTATTTCAGAACATTCCACCTGTAATTGGAGTTCCCGGACACTTTGTTGTTGCCAAAGGTATTTTTGGTTCGGAAGTACTTATTAATGATCCTGCTACTTTTTCGAGGATAACTCTTTCCCAAGTAAAAAATGATTATGGAAGCGGAAACATCCAAAGTAACAACTTCATACCTTCTGAAACAGATCTTTCCTACATCATGATTGTAATACCAAAAGGTTTAGAGCTCGAAATACTAAACAGTAGCAAGCAAAAAGCTGGAGGTTTATATCAAGAGTCACCTTTGGTTGCAAACAACAATCCACTAGACATATCTATTGTTAGCGGAGGCAACTACCAAACATATCTTATTCCAAAACCAACATCTGAAGAATATTTTATTAAGACAATATCCGGAAAGGGTAAGTATAAAATTCTTGTTTATATGTACGACCTAGATGGTAACTTAATAGACAACAAAATAAATGATTTTGATATCCTTGCAGTTGGTAACTCTAATAATCTTATTAAAGTCAATTATGATAATAATCCAAATACAAATACTTTTGATATATCATTCCTTAATCTTCTAGATGACCTTGAAAAGATTAAGTCCCTAAATTGGATTAATCCTGTGTATTTTAAAAGCTTAAAAACACGAATAATGTTATTTAAAATATTTTCAACAAAAAACAAAATTTTTTACTTGCACTCAATGAAAGCCCTAATGAAAGAAATTAGCAAGATGCCTCAGTTTTATTTAAACCAAGACGCAAAAGAAATCCTAATACGTGATACTTCCTATTTAATCTCCAAATAAATTCTTTTGACTCTTTGAAAAATAGTGTAAAAAACTAGTATAGAAGAGATTATATAAACTGCTATATAAGTTGTACTTAAAACATCACTACCTACATAAAAAGAGTGAATAAGGGCGAGAATAAAAATAAAATAATTCATATAGTGGAATAGCCTCCAATGTTTCTTGAATGTGTCAGTATTTCTAAAATATGCAGCAAAAACGGAGAATGTCAAAAGCCAAAAGGCCAATCTTCCAAAGGTATAAAAAAGCTCGCCTCTCACCTGGCAAAGAACACAAAAATCAGTAAAAACATAAAAAGGATCCAGTATGCGGTTTGCAAAATACTTTAGGACCACAAAGGAAAGCGTATGTGCAAGGATTAGAGAATAAATCACTATTCCATGCTTATAGTGAAACTTTGCAATCCAGCCACCTACACCGCTTATTAGATTTGTAAGATTTGCTCCTAAATAAATCTGGAGAGCCATCATGGGAAGTATCATTAACGCAACAGACCTTTGAATAAAAGAAAAAATAAAGTTGGGTGTAAAACTTAGTAAATGAAATTTATAAAAAAAATAAAAAACAGTAAATGGAGCCAACACTAAGGATAAAGTGTACACAATACCGATAAAGTAAACATATTTATTACTAGTTTTCATAATATGCCCCACCCTGGTGCAATTATTTGACGAAATCCGAACCTTTTTTGAACGAAACTGATGGCGCGCTTCGCGCGGCCAATTTGGTCGGGAAAAAATCTGAAAGTTTGATTGTGGTGGACGTATCAGGATTCGAACCTGAGACCTTTCGAATGTGAATCGAACGCTCTAACCAACTGAGCTATACGTCCAAGGTCCTTAATCTGGTATTTTATCATCTTTTTATACAGTCTTTCTAGAATTGACAGTGTACCTAATTTAGATTTATATTTACCCTTGTGGTAAAAATTGTTGAAAATGTGGTTCCTTTAGCACTATCCTATGACGATGTTCTTCTTGTACCTCAATACTCCAACATTAAGAGCAGAAAAGATGTGGATTTAACCATTAAACTATCACCCAGAATTACTCTAACACTCCCTATCACCTCAGCTCCAATGTCAGACGTCACGGGCCCATCACTTGCTACAAAGCTAAATAAAATGGGCGGACTTGGATATCTTCCCCGATTTTGCAGCATTGATGAGGAGGTAGAGATGGTCAAAAAAACTAAAAAAGAAGGCGTGAAGGTCGGAGCAGCCGTTGGCTGCAAGGATGATTATATTGAACGTGCAACTGCTCTAGTTAACGCTGGGGTTGATGTGCTTCTCATGGATATTGCAGACGGACATTTGCAGATTGCGATAGATGCAACTGAAAAACTTAAAGAGAGGTTTAACCAAGACGTAGACATTCACTCCGGTCTTGTAGCAACAAGAAATGGTGCTGAGAAACTTTTTGCAGCCGGAGCTGACTGTGTACATGTGGGGATTGGCGGAGGATCAATCTGCACAACTCGGATAATGACAGGCTGCGGAATTCCCAACATTACAAGCATACTAGACTGCGCACCTAGCGCACGAAAGCTCGGCAAAACACTGGTTGTTGACGCGGGTGCTAAAAACTCAGGTGATATTGTAAAAGCGTGCGCTGCTGGAGCTTCGGCGGTTAGAGCCGGGTTCATGCTTGCGGGATTTGATGAATCCCCCGGTAAAGTTATAAACTCAGACGGAACGCTATTTAAGATGTATAAAGGTTCCACTTCAAAAACCGAGAAAAGTAACCATGTAGACAAAGGATTAACTAAAAGCAACGACTATGTATATCATGTTGAAGGAGTAGAAAGTAAAGTTACTTATAAAGGATCCCTTGAGGAATACCTAAAAGTGGTTGAGGCAGGCGTAAGGTCCGGCTTTTCATACTGCGGAGCAAAAAATATCAATGAACTCTGGGAAAATGCAGAGTTTGTTAGAATCACACCCGCAGGTATGAGAGAAAGCCGAGCGCACGACGTAGTAGTTGTCGACTAAAAACCCCTTGTACCATAGCTAGTTAAAGGAGATAATAATACCATGGAAATACTTAAACGCTTAGGATCTTTTATTTTAGACATTTTCCAGGTTATTGTCTTTGCCATATCACTCTTTCTTTTTATGTATCTTCTTCTTTTCCAACCGCACAAGGTAAAAGGAGACAGTATGCAGCCAAATTACCCAGACGCAGAGTATCTTCTTACCGACAAAGTAACCTACAGGTTTAACGAGCCTCAAAGAGGCGATGTTATTGTTTTCAAACCCCCACCCGCACCTGATGATGAATATATAAAAAGAATAATTGGACTTCCCGGAGAAAGAGTTCGAGTAGAGGCAGGTAAGGTATATATTAACTCACAGCTTCTTTCAGAAACTTATCTTTCACCGTCCCTATATACCTCAGGCGGATCCTTCCTTCCGGACGGCAAAGAAATTACCGTGCCGAGTGGTAACTATTTTGTCCTGGGGGACAATAGACCCTACTCCTCTGACTCCAGATCATGGGGATTTGTACCTAAAGAAAACATTACCGGACGTGCGTGGTTTATTTACTGGCCACCCCAAAAAGTTGGCTCTGCGGTTAAAGTAGGCTATAACTTTTAAATCTTTAGGTCAAAGATTTGTAGATTCTTTGAAGTTTGCCCTCAGTTTCCGTAAGACTTCCTTTAAAGATAAATACCACTCGAGTTTCCCTTCTTGATCGCGATAATTTAACCTGAGTCTTTGTTCCATTAGTCTTTCCATCAGAATCCTCAGTGTCAAGTTTAGAAAGTGCACTAGTCAAATCATCCTGCATTTTGTCAATTTCCTCAGAAACCACTCTAAGATTTTTCACAACAGTAGACTGTTTGATCGGCTGATTAGATTTATGCTTCATTCTGCGGGCCAATTCTTCTGCACGCCTTACCGATCCGCTTTCGCGAAGAATTATCTTGTAGGCCTCAATCATCAGATCCTGATCATCAATGGCGGCAAGAGCCCTTGCATGCCCTTCTGATATAAGGCCGGAAAGAAGACCGTCTTTCAAGGCATCTGGAAGAATAAGAAGTCTTATGGAATTAGAAACGTATGCAACAGACTTTCCAATTTTTACAGCAACCTCTGATGTGGTAAGTCCAAACTCATTGAGCAATCTTTCAAATCCCTTGGCACGATCTATGGCATTTAGGTCAACTCGCTGAACGTTCTCAACAAGGGCCATCTCAAGCATTCCCTTAGGAGTTGTTTCGCGAATAATTGCAGGAACGTGGCTTAATCCTGCAAGTTTTGAGGCCCTCCACCTGCGCTCACCTGCAATAATCTGAAATCCTGCTGGAGTTTTTGCAATTACGAGCGGTTCCAAAACCCCATGCTCTTTAATAGAGTCTACAAGATCAACCAAGCTTTCGGGAGTAATAACACCTCTTGGCTGCAAGGGGTTTGCATTTAGCTCATTTACGTCAATTTGAATTACTTCTTCAGCCATGTTATTTTTCAACAACCGAAACTATCTTTTTGCCAATCTTTTGGCCAAACCTAACAATTCCATCTGAAACTGCATATAACGTGTGGTCTCGCCCAACCTTAACGTTTTCCCCAGCATGAATCTTGGTACCTCTTTGCCTTACTAAGACATTGCCAGAAGTAACCTTCTGTCCATCAGAAGTTTTAGTTCCCAGCCTTTTTCCGGAAGGCCTTACATGCTGTCTTGCTTTACCTGCTGCTTTGTGTGTAGACATATTGTTAGCTGAATATAAAGCATATTTTCACAGCTGTCAAGAGATCAAAAAGTTATATTGTGATATAATTACATCGGTAATTTTCAAATTTCTAACACCTTTACACTGAAAGGAGTAAAAATGCTTACGCAGACGAAAACAATATCTGCATCGGATAGGGTGCGTCAACTTATCCGGGAGAACGAGAATGGCCCCTCTATCACTTTAACCATGATGCATGAGGGATACAAACTGTTCGAGGTAATTCAGGTATTAGAGGATGCAGGTTTCAAGGTGGGGGCAAAAGTCGCAGATGGTGGTCACTATCGTATAAAAGTGAGCACAACCCGGCACAACCGTGTTACATGGTCGGGTTTACAGATTATAACAGAACCAAACATGAACGAGGTACTCTGGCCGCTACCTGAACCGGGAATCATCTGGTGGTGCGACGATTGTCATACCGCCAAGTTTCGTCCTATTCCAGGCGCCTGGTCACTTTCAGAAATGATGATACAATTAAATCATCACCATCACACAGTTAGCCCAACCTGCTGTTGTCCCTCCGAGGATTTGAACATCCTTCATGGAAGCATAGAAGTTTTTGCACCATCCTGGGTAGGTGAGCAACTCGACATTTAACCAATAACTCAAATTACCAAACCCCACACAAATATACTGACCGGTACCCCTTAAACTACACATAGTTTCTGTATAATTCAGAGGCTTATTAAGGAGGTGAAAAGATTTGAAATCAAAAATAGCACCGGAAGTTAAAAAC